>JAEIGA010003662.1_pt1 | contig 23974 bp, 16 predicted proteins | sample 9270691 | NCBI WGS metagenome assembly JAEIGA01 (sample SAMN17057246, study PRJNA624740) | gut metagenome | biome: biome; isolation source: fecal sample | host: Bos grunniens | place: China: Xizang | collected 2019 | reverse complement strand
ACAAACGGAAAAATTTCAAAAATATATGCAAAAGTTGGTGAAAAAGTAAATAAAGATCAGGTTCTTGCGGAAGTTGATGCAAGTCGTCCTGGTATGGATTATAAATCAAGCCCAGTAAAAGCTCCTGTAGCAGGAACTATTACAAGTTTTCCTATGAATATTGGTTCAACAGTTGCTGCTTCAATGTCTATTGGAAAAATCAGTAGCACAGGAAAATTGGAAATTAAAACAAATGTTGCTGAAAGATTTATTTCACGCATTTCTATGAAACAAAAAGCTGAATTAACTTTTGATGCTTATCCTGGAGAAAAATTTCCTGCAACATTAATAGAAATTGACCCAGTTTTAGATGCAACATCAAGAACATTGGGAATTAAATTACTTCAGGAACCAAGTGATTCACGCTTAAAAGCTGGAATGTACGCAAGAATTAAATTAATTACAGATACAAAGAAAAATACAATTGTAATTCCACATAATGTAATTATTACTCGCAATGGAGAAGATATTGTTTACATTATTGATTCAGCAACAAACACAGTAAAAGTAAGTCCTGTAAAAAAAGGAATTCGTGTTGATGATAAGCAAGAAGTTTTAATGGGAATTGCTCCTGGTGATTTAGTTGTAGTAAAAGGACAGGCTCTTTTATCTGACGGAGCAAAAGTTAATATCGTAAGTATTTCAGAATAAAAGTTTTTGGAGGTTACAGTGTCTATTTCTAAATTAGCTGTAAAGAAGCCAACAACAACACTTATTATTTTTATTTTGTTGGCAGCGTTAGGAATTTATTGTACAACATCACTTCCTTTAGATATGTTTCCAGATATGGATATTCCTTACATTATTGTAAGTACAAGTTATTCAAATGCTGGTCCTGAAGAAGTTGAAAAAAGTGTTACTAGAACAATGGAAAGTGTTCTATCTAGTGTAACAGGCTTAAAGAAAATGATGTCCACATCTCAAACTGGTTCAAGTTTGGTTATGATGGAATTTGAATATGGAACGAATCTTGATGAAGCGGGAAACGATATTCGAGATAAAATAGATATGATTAGAAATTATCTGCCAACAGATGCAGATTCTCCAATCATATTTAGAATGGATCCGTCAATGATGCCAATTATGGCTTTAATTGTTACAGGTTCTAGAACTCCAGAAGAATTAAGTGCTTATGTAGAAGATGTTATTCAACCAAGATTGGAACAAATTGATGGTGTTGCATCTGCAAGTATTTCTGGTGGATACGAAAAGGCAATTTTGATTGATGTTCCTCAAGACAGACTTAATGCTTATGATTTGACTATTACACAAATTGCACAAATGATTGGTGCTCAGAATATTACAAGTTCTGGTGGTTCAATTGAAGCAGGTGAATCTAATTATTCAATTTCTGCAGAAGGAACATATAAATCTATTGAAGATATTAAAAATACTGTAGTTACTTATAAAGTAAAACAGAATGGAACTGCACAACCAGAAATGGTTTCTATTATGCTTCGTGATGTTGCTGATGTTTATGAAGGATATAAAGATACAAATTCATTAGCATTTTTGGACGGAACTCCAAGTGTTATGTTGCAAGTTCAAAAGCAGAGTGGTAAAAACTCTGTTACAACAGCAGAAAAAGTTAGAAAGCAACTTGAAGTAATTGAAAATGAACTTCCAAGTGATATTAAAATTGTAGAAGCTTTTAATACAACTGATGATATTAAAAATACAATTTTCCAGGTATTAAAATCACTTGTAGAAGGTATTATTTTAGCCGTTGTTGTTCTTTATATTTTCTTACGCAGTTTTAAAAGTACATTTATTATTGCATTATCAATTCCTGTTTCTGTAATTATTACATTGTGTTTGATGTATTTCTGTGGATTTACAATTAATATGATGACACTTTCTGGGTTATTACTTGGAATTGGTATGCTTGTTGATAACTCAGTTGTTGTTCTTGAAAATATCTTTAGTTATCGTGAAAAAGATGCAAAACCAGAAGTTGCTGCAATCCTTGGTTCAGAGGAAATGATTACTTCTATTACTGCAAGTACATTAACAACAATTTGTATCTTCCTTCCAATGATTATGTTCCGTAAGAAATTGGGAATGATGGGAAAGTTGTTTGAATCATTTGCATTTACAATTGTTTTCTCTTTGTTGTGTTCACTTATTGTTGCGGCTGTACTTGTTCCTGTTCTTTCTTCAAAGTATTTAAAAATTGAAAAAGTTTCTGAAAGAAAACTTCCTGGATTTTTGGGACATTTTGATAGAATAATGGGAAAATTTTTCACTTGGCTTGATAATAAATATGCAAACGGTGTTAAATTCACTTTAAGACATAAAAAAGTATTGTTAGCTTCTATGTTTGGCTTACTAATAGGTTCCGTAGTTTTAATTCCTGTTATTGGATTTATTTTTATGCCAACAACTCCAGCAACATCTGTTTCTGTAAGTTTGGAAATGCCAAAAGGAACAACTATTGAATCAACGAGAGAAGTTATTCAACAAATGGAAAGCAATGTTCTTAAAGATTTAAAAGGCGTTAAATTTTCTACAGTTTCAGTTGGTGGTTCAGGAATTACAAGTAGCGCATCTGATACAAATACAGCAACTTTAAGAGTTACTCTTTATCCAGAAAGTGAACGCCAAGAAGGATGGGATAGCGAGGCAACTGCAAAAGAAAAGATTCGTAAGTATTTTAATAGTTTCCCAGGAGCAGAATTTACATTTGGTTCAGGAAATATGGGATTTGCAGGTTCTTCAATTGATATAGTTTTGCGTTCAAATGACTTGGATTTGGCTCGTAAAACTGCAAAGGAAATTCAAGCTGCTGTAAAAGAAAATGGTTCTGATTATGTAAATGAAACAACAATGGACTTGGAAGATGGTTTGCCAGAATTAAAAATCAATATGGACAGAAATCGTATGTATGAATTAGGAATTACTGCATACGGAGCTGGTTCAGAATTAAATGCGGCAATTAATGGTATGACAGCTAGCCGTTATGATGATGACGGAACTCAAGTTGATATTGTTGTTGGTTTAGCTGACGAAGATAAGAAAACTTTTGCTGATTTGGAACAAATTTATGTTTCAAGTTCAACAGGAAAAAGAATTCCATTTGCTAGCTTTGCTAGATATGAAGAAACTTTGGCTCCAGTTGCAATTAATCGTGAAAATCAGACAAGAACAATTCGTATTTCTGTAGAACCAAAACCTGGAATTTCATTACAGATTGTTCAAGATGAAATTCAGAAAATTGTACAAGAAAATGTAGTTATTGATGAAAACTTGTTGGTTTCTTATGAAGGTGCTATGGCTGATATGATTGAAACAGCTACAAACTTTTCTGTAATTATTCTTATGGCTGTTTTATTAGTATTTGCTGTTATGGCTAGTCAGTTTGAATCATTCAAAGATCCATTTATTATTATTTTTACAATTCCATTAAGTTTTATTGGTGTTATTACTATTTACTTAATAACTCGTGAAATGTTAAATGTTATTTCAATTATTGGTATGCTTGTTCTTGTTGGAACAATTGTTAATAACGGTATCGTTCTTGTTGACTATACAAACTTACTTAGAAAGCGTGGATTGACTTTATATGATGCTTGTGTAGAAGCAGCAAGAAACCGTTTGCGTCCAATTTTGATGACAACATTAACAACTGTTACATCATTGATTCCTATGGCATTGTTCCCTGGTGAAACTGGTGCAATGACACAGCCAATTGGATTAACAGTTCTTGGTGGTATGACATTTGGTTCTTTAATGACTTTGTTTGTAATGCCTGCAATTTATTATGTATTTAATAGTTCAAAAGAAAGAAAAGCGGCAAAAAAAGCAGCAAAAGCTGAAAAAAAAGCAAAGAAGGCAGAAAAAAAAACTGAAAAATTAGCGATTGTTTCTGCATTGGAACCAAAAGAAGAGGAAAATAAATAATGAAACGAATTGAAGTTATTTTGACACAAGCTATTGAAGAAGATTTTGTAAATCTTTATGAAGCTGCTTGTAAAGAAAAAAACATAAAATGTAATTATACAAAAATTGATAACATTATGGGGCAAGCAAATTCAAATCCAAAAATGGGTGATTCAGTTTGGCCACAACTTAATGTTATGTTTGTTATTTACTGTGATGAAAGTCTTGTAGAAACAATACAAAACATAATGACGGAATTGCACAAAACTTATGTTGGTGAAGGTGCAGCAGCCTTTATGACAGATGCTACTGCGCTTGTATAATTATTAATTTGCTTTATAGAGGGGATGTCTATATGATTAATTCTTATTAGACAGCCCCTTTTTTTTATAAAAATAAAAAAAATAATTTAGAGTTGCATAAATATTCAATTTTTGATATAAAGAAAATATGAATAAAGTGACACAAATTAAAAAAATGTCTTACACAACTACACAACTACACAACTACACAACTACACAACTACACAACTACACAACTACACAACTACACAACTACACAACTACACAGATAATACTCTTTTCTTTAAAAATAATTATATAGGAAATTTAATCGACTTTTTATGGTTTTTAAAACTGTAAAAGGTCGATTTTTTTTTGCAAATTTTTAGTTTGCAATAAATAAACAAAAGGGGTTTTTGTATGAAAAAATCAATTTTAAAAATTGCAGGATTATTAGCAATTTCTGCAAGTTTATTTTTGGCATCATGTTCAACAGATGCTTCAAATTTTAGTTCACAAACAGATACTGTTCTTAATCTTGCAGCTCCACAAGTAAAAGCAACAGCTTATCCAGGAATGAACTATATATCTTGGAAACCAGTTGCAAATGCAAACGGTTATGTTATTTATATTTACGAAGATGGTCATTTTGTGAAAGCAACAGATTTAGCTTATGCTGTATTAAATTTTGTAGATACAGAAATAGTAAATGGTGTAAATTATACTTATTATGTTGAAGCAACAAGTAAAACTTCTTCTGGTCGTGCTGTAGTAACAGAAAACACAATGAGTGAAGCTGTTTCTGTGACAGCAATTGTTCCTTCATATAATGTAAAATCTTTGGAATTAGTAAATTACGAAAATCCAAAAGGAAATACAGAATTCGTTGTTAATAGTTCAAATCTTCACATTGCAAATGATGGATTTGGAAAAATAAGCATTTCATTTCCTGCAAAAGCATATTTGAATTATTATGTTTCTTATACAAACGGAAATTATTATGAAACAACAGGTATTTTTGATACACCAGTTGATCCAGTTTATGATAACGCAAGAAATGATGTAATTCTTTATGTAGATAAGTTAATTACTTCAGCTGGAACATATAGAGCTTCTGTAAAAGTAAAGGCACAAAATAAACACTTTGGTGATTCAAAAGAAATTGTTTCAAAAGAAACTGTTGTTATTAATGCTTTAGACGGAGATGGTGCAAAAATTGTATCAGCTGGATATAAAGATTTAGGAAAAACAGTAAGAGTTGTATTTGATAAATTTACATTAGCTGACGGAACAGATGCTCCAGCTTCATATTACAAAGTTTATCGTGCTGTAGCAGGAACTAGCAACTATTCACCTGCAAGTGGAACAGTTAAATCAACAGACAACACAAAAGCTACTTACTTTGTTGATGATGTTATTGAAGATAACACAATTAAATATGAATACATTGTTGTTGTAACTGATGGAGAAAATTATTCTGGAGAGCCTGACTCAGAAGATGTTGCTCCTTATGCAAATAATGTAGCTGCTGCAGCAACAATTTCTGGTAATGCTTCTATTGAAGATGCTGATGGAATTCAAAATGATATTGAATGGACAATTACAGTTCCTTCAAGTGATGTAAAAATTGAAGGTGTTTATGTATTTGAAAAATCAGTTACAGATACAGCTAATGTAGTTCCTGGTGATTTTGATACAGCAAATGCAGTTGCATATTCTGCAGCAACAGATGATGCAAACACAACTTACAAAGCATTTACAAAAAATCACACATTTGGAAATAATGTATACATGCTTGTTGTAACATCTGAAAAAGATAAAGTTAATGCAGAAGTAGTTTCTTCACCTGTTGAAGTTCTTCAGTATTCAATTTCTATTCCTTTAATTACTGTAGAAGTTTATGACAATACTGTTACTGGTGCTACAACATCTACTCCAACATATGATGATGTTATTATCAATGTTGATGATGATATTTATGATTTCGAAAATATTGCTGATTACACATATACATTGTACAAAGCAAAATCAACAGTAAAATCTGATATATCAACAATTACATGGACATTTGATACAAAAGATTGGGAAAAAGTAGAAACATTACAAATGAAGAAAAATGAAGTTTCTGCAAATCCAAAAAAATATACAGCTGTTGTAAAAGTTTCTGACCTTGAAGATGGTGTTTATGGTTATAAAGTTGTAAAAACAGATAAATACGGTAATTCTGAAGTAGCAATTGATTACGCATCTATTACTGCTGACAGTGTTTCAATTACTTATGAACCTGTAATTTCTGCTTCATGGATTAATTTTGCAAATGCAGTTTCAGATGTAAAAGTTACATTTGTAAAAGATACACCAATACCAACAGAAATATTTGGAACTTCTGGAGTATTAGATGGAAGAGTTATTGGAATTAATGAAGTAAAACAAGAAGAAGGCGTTGAATATTCATTATATCGCCGTGTTACTTCTGTAAATTCTTCTTCATTAACAGAAGTTGTATGGGAAAAAGTTAATGGTAGTTTTGGAACAACAAACACTACTGAAACAACTACTGTATATTATGATAACGGAAGTTCTGCTACTTCAAAAACTATAGATTATGTAAAATCTATAACATACACTTTGACAGACAAAACTCTTTCTACTGGAAACGGTTATGAATATATCGTTGTAGCAGAAAAAACTGGTGCAGAACCAAAATATTCAAACATTGCTTCTGTTTCAGGTGCAAACTAACATAGAATAATAAAATAAAAAAAGAGATGTCCAAAAAATCTGTTACTACTTCTAAGTCAGTCATTTAATTATGATAAGGACATCTCTTTTAAAAAAACTTATTTTATTATTTGGAGAAAAAAATGAAAAAGAAAATTTATACAATAATTGCAATAAGTTTTATATTTTCAGTAACAAGTTTATTTGCACAAGAATCAAAACAAAGCACAAGTGCCAAAGAAATATTTACAAGTTTTGGCGGAACAGTTGAATCAAAAAATATTATCGTAAATGGTGGTGTTGGAGTAGATTTTTCTGTTTTTGATAAAATTGGATATTATATTCCTTTAGTTGGAATCAGTGGTGAATACACTTTGCAATGTGGCCCATGTCCTTTGGGATTTGGTTTATTTGTAAACTACACAGGTAACAATAACTATTCTTATTACACAGATAAAAATGGTTCATCAGGGAACAGAATCACAACTAATAATAATAACATTGTTACAGGATTACTTGTAAATTATCATATAAATTTACCAGTAGAAAAACTTGATGTTTATATTGGACCAAGAGTTGGAGCAACAATAAACATTTTATCAAAATCAGATTATCACAAGAATACTTTAACAGGACAATGGATTACAGATAAATCTTTATCTGTGGAACCAAGTTTATACATTGGTGGTGCTGTTGGTGCTACTTGGTATTTTACAAATTCAATAGGAGCAAATGTAGAATTAGGTTATCCTACACTTGCTAAAGTAAATTTTAATTTTAAATTCTAAAAATTAATTAATTACTTTTTTCCCATTGCAACTGATTTATCATGAGCGGCTGTTACTGCTTCAATAACTGCGTTTCTAAAACCGTATTTTTCTAAGGCCGCAACTGCTTCAATTGTGGTTCCTGCAGGGGAACAAACTGCATCTTTTAAAGCTGCTGGATTTTGTTCTTCCTGAAGAACCATACTTGCTGCACCTTTTAATGTTTGAGCAGCATAAATATATGCTTGTTTTCTAGGCATTCCGAATTTTACAGCAGCATCAGCCATTGCTTCAATAAACATAAAGGCGTATGCAGGCCCAGACCCACTAACCGCTGTAACACAATCCATTAATTTTTCATCAACTTTTTCTACCTTTCCAGCTGCTTCAAGCAATGAAGTCACTTCACAAACACTTTCTTGGCAGACATCTTCCCCACAACAAAGGGCTGTCATTCCTTCACAAATTTTTGCAGGCGTATTTGGCATAATTCTAATATATTTTGCGTCAAGATATTCTCTAAGCTGCTTCAAAGAAACGCCTGCAGCCATTGAAATAACAACAGTATCTTTTTCCAAAGCGTCTTTAATTTCTTCCAATGCTTCTTTAACGAATGCAGGTTTTACTGCCAAGAAAACATATTTTGCATTTTTTACAGCTTCTGCATTTGAAGCTACATTACAACCAGTTTTTTTAGCAAAAGCTTTTGCACTTTCAACAAATTTATCACAAACAGTAATTTCAGAAGGATTAACTTTTTTTGCAATAGCACTCATAAAAGCGCTTCCCATTACTCCGCATCCAATACAAGCAATTTTCATATTTTACCTCTTATAAACCACGCTGAATTATTTAATTTCCTTTAGCAAACAATTTTCTTCGCCTAAGAATAAAGTTCCTTTGGATGTACCATTCATTAAGGAATTAAGTTCCCCGTGATGACTTCCGTTTGCCAAAATCATAGGAATTCCGTAGGAACAAACTTTTTCAGCAGCTTGAATTTTTGTTTCAATTCCGCCTGTTCCAAAAGAATTTGATGAACCGATTTTAATTTCATCTCTAAGATTTTTGATATTTGTAACAGTTTCAATTAATTTTGCATCTTTATTAGTTTTTGGATTATCTGTGTAAATTCCGTCAATATCGCTGAATAAAACAAGTAAATCCGCACTCCACAAAATTGCAGTTAATGCGCTTAAGTTGTCGTTGTCACCAATTTTAATTTCATCAAAAGAAACAGAGTCATTTTCATTAATAATTGGAATTACACCTTCGTCAACTAAAGTAAAAATTGTGTTACGCATATTCAATGTGCGGTGGTCATCTTCAAAATCTTCTTTAGTTAATAAAAGCTGGCCAATGTGCAAATCTTGTTTTGCAAATGCTTTACGCCATTGATTCATTAATTCAACTTGACCAATTGCACACAAAGCTTGTCTATAATGAACATCTCTTTTTCTTGCCCAGTTGTGAATTGTTGCAAGTCCACTTACCTGAGCTCCAGAAGAAACTAATACAATTTGTTTACCAGAATCAATTAAGGATTTACATTGTTCAGCAAAGCCTTGCATAAATTCAATATTTGTTGTTCCGTCTGCTTTTGCAAGAGTATTGCTTCCAATTTTGATAACAATTTTTCTTGCGTTTTTCATTGCATCAGAAATTTTAATTAAATCACTCATCGAATTTGCCCTTCCCCATCAATTAAATATTTTGTAGTAGTTAATGCTTTTATTCCCATTGGTCCACGAGCGTGAAGTTTTTGTGTACTAATTCCAAGTTCCGCACCAAAACCAAATTCACCTCCGTCTGTAAAGCGTGTTGAACAGTTTACATAAACACAAGAAGCATCAACTTTTGCTTGGAATAAACGAGCATTGTTTCTATCATTTGTGATAATAGATTCAGAATGTTTTGTGTTGTGATTATTAATGTAAAAAATTGCATCATCAATGGAATCAACAACTTTTACAACACAAGCGTAATCAAGGAATTCAAAGCCAAAATCTTCATCACAAGCTTTTTGAATAAAATCTGCGTTTTCGGAACAGTTACTTAAAACATTATAACTTAATTCATCAGCTTTAATTTTTACGCGACCTGCAAAGCGTTTTTCCATCATTGGCAAAAATTCTTTATAGATTTTTTTATTTACCAAAATACATTCCAATGCGTTACAAACACTTGGTCGCTGGATTTTTCCGTTTTCAGCAATATTAACAGCCATTTCTAAATCTGCAAATTCATCAACATAAAGGTGACAAACGCCACTTCCAGTTTCTATCACAGGAACTTTTGCGTTAGACACAACATTCTGAATTAATTTTGCACCACCACGAGGCAATACAACATCAATTTTTCCAACAGCTGTTAAAATCTGCTGAACATCGTCGTGACTTTTTCCGTCAGTTTCTACAAGTTCAATAGCACTTGGAACACCATTTTGAGTATTTTCAAGGGCTTCTTTTATAATTTCAACAATTGCTTTGTTAGAATTATAAGCCGAAGAAGACCCACGCAACAAAATTGCATTTCCACTTTTGTATGCCAAACAAAAAGCATCAACAGTAACATTTGGGCGGCTTTCATAAATAATAGCAACAACACCCATTGGAACACGCACTTGGCGAATATTCATTCCGTTAGGAGTTTTCCAACCAGCAACTTCTTCACCAATTGGGTCAGTTTGAGCAATAACAATATTTAAACTATCAATAATTCCGTTAATGCGTTTATCATCAAGCATTAAGCGGTCAATCAAAGATTCTTTAATTCCATTTTCACGGGCGCAATTAATATCTTTTTGATTAGCGTCAATAATTTTTTGACGATTTTTATCAAGTGCATTTGCAACATTTTTTAATGCAAGATTTTTTTCATTAGCAGTTTGCAAAGCAAGTTTTTCGCTTCCTTTGCGCAATTCGTTACAAATCAAATCCAAATTCATAAATTCCTCACAATATTAAATAAGTTAAATAAAAAAGGGTGTCCCAAGAAAAGCCTTAGACACCCCGTTTTACAAAATCAGTAATTTGCTAAAAAGTACATTCCCAACAAAACTGAATTACGACACTTGTCTAAAGGCCATTCAGCTTTGGGTGGAAGACTTTTGATAAACCACCAGAAAATTCCAAAACCTGGATCAATGCGAAGTGAATATTCACAAAAATCATCAGATTTAGTTTGCTGCCCAAACATCAAGTAAACAGCATTATCTATAATTTCCAAAAAATCGGAATAAGTTTTGCACCAATCAATATCATCAGAACAAAGATTTTCCAAGTGGTATAAAATTTGTTCCTTAAGTGCAATGTCAGATTTTTCAACCCAAGTTTTTTGGATTAAAAGCTGTAAATTATTTTTAAAACTTACAATTAACTTTTTTTCATCATCGTTACTTAAAGTAGAAAAATCTTTAGCATAACCAAACATTTTTCCAATTAAATCAACAGAATTTTTATTACATTCTTGCGATTCTGAAAAATCCACAACAGCCTTAACTGTGTCAGAATCGACAAAGTCTTCGATTAAACATTGAATCTTTTGTGATTGAATCATATTTTCATAATAGATTTTAAACAGTCTTTTTTCAAGTAGTTTAACCCTGCTTTTCAGAGCTTACCCTTGCGGCCGGTATTTTTTGTTCCAAAAAACACGCACTTCGTGCCTCTTCCAATCAGGACTAAAAAAAGTTAATATCACAGTATGAATTTTATTCCCAAAATTTCACATACGCAAAAATTAATTCACGGCGATATAAAAATCACACTTCTTACAGATGATGATAAAAATAAAAATTCCAATTATATAGAAGATTTTTATCAAAGCGAAAATCATTTTGCAAATCAACAGCAAACAGTTTTTTCAGTTTTTAAAAGTGATAATTCAGAAATTTTTGCAGGATTAATTTGCGCATTCAGAAGAAATTCTCGTGATTACTTTGGAAACAGTTGTATTGTTCAAATAAAATTACAAAATATAGAAGAAAATATTACTTCCGTTTTGGAAATTATTAAAAAGCATTTTTATAATATGTTCAAAGTTGGAACAATTTTTATTACATTCCAAAATATTGATGAATATGAATCATTATTACAACAAAATGATTTTGAAAAAACACAAAGAGCTTATTTAAATACAGATATAAAATTTTGGCAGTGCAATGCAGTAAAACAAAAATTTACAGTAATTCCATTTGCAAATAATATTTTTCATATAACCGATGGCACTGGTGCTTTTTGCACACTTGTAACAGGAACAAATTCTGCTTTGTTAGTTGATACTTTGTGGGGAGTTTCGGCTTTACCAGAATTTATTTCAAAAATAAATGAATTACCTTATGTTGTAGTAAATACTCATTGTCATCCAGACCACGCCTTTGGAAATGTACAATTCAAAAGCGTATTAATTCCACAGGAAGATGAAGTTGTTTACAAAGAAATTACAAAATACAATTCTAGTCGTGAAGAAAATTTCATTGATGATGAAGATAGAATTTTATACAAAGATTTAAATTTTCCACCAATTGAATATATTCAAAAAGACACAGAATTTGACTTAGGGAATTTAACTGTTCAAGTTGTTTGCTTAAGCGGACACACAAAAGGAAGTTTAGGATTTTTAGTTAAAGAAGAAAAAATTTTAATTGCAGGTGATGCAATTTGTAATAACTTATGGTTTTTTATGAAAGAATCACTTGCTGTAAATGAAATAATTCCGATTTACAAAAGTGCAAAAGAATTAGATTTTGAAAAAGTAATAAGTTCACATTCAAAAGTTATGTGGAATAAAAATATTCTTGATACGATTATTGCCAATCTGGAACAAATTTTGGCAGGAACATATTTTTATGATAGTTCTACAAACGCCGAAATTGAAGGCTATAAAACCACACAAATAACATATTCCGACCAAAATTATGACAGTGTTATTCTGATTAGAATTACTTCGGAATGACGCTTTTATAAATATTATTTCTTAAAAAAAGCTGCAAAAGGATTGTAAGTATCGCTATCATCTTGATTGCTTAAATATTTTGCCGCTGTTTTGTCTTGTTCAGCTGTTGATGAAGGAATTAAAGAAATTCGTTTTGCTTTTAAATCAACATCTTTAATTTGAACAGAAAGTTTGTCTCCAGCTTTGTAAACTTTTTTTAGGTTTGTATTTTTTTCTACATTTTCAAGTGTAGAAATATGAACTAAACCGTCAATTCCTTTTTCTATTGTAACAAAAATTCCGTATTCCACTACTCTAGCAATTGTTCCGTCAAATTTTTGTCCTTCTTTGAATTTTGAAGCAGAATCCCAAGGGTCAGCGATTAATGCTTTTGTACTTACAGAAATGCGTTCGTGTTGCCAATCTGCTTTAAGAACTTTTGCTGTAATTGTTTGGCCTTCTTGTAAAACTGAAGAAATGTCTGTAACTCTTTCAAATGAAATTTCAGAAATTGGAAGTAATGCTTGTACACCGTTTATGTCTACAAAAGCACCATAATCGTGAAGTGATTTTATTGTTCCTTCAACAATCATTCCTTCTTGAATTTGTGTTTTTAATTTATCTAATTTGCCAGCGTGTTCTTCTTGTAATACAGCTTTATTAGAAACTAAAATGTTTTTTCCGTTTTCTTTGTATTCTTGGATTTTGAATGTAAGAACTTTTCCAACATAAGTTTCTGGAGCATCTTTTTCTTTGAAGCCCATTTGTGAATAAGGACAAAATGCTCTTGTTGAACCAAGTTTTACTTCAAAACCACCTTTGATTTCTTTTTCAACTTTGCCTTCTACTGGAATTCCGTTTTTGAATGCGTTTTCTATCATTGAAGTATCTGCATTTTGTCCTGCAATTTTTGTTGTAAAACGCATTTCACCGTGTTTTTCGCCAAGATAAAATACTTTGATTTTATCGCCTTCATTTAGGGAACAATTTCCGTTTTCGTCAGTAACTTCTGCTTTATCAAGAATTCCTTCGCTTTTGGAATTCATATCTAAGAATATACAGTCGCCAGAAATTGCAACAATTGTTGTTTCTATTTCTTGTCCAGGAATAAATTTGTTCATCATAAGTAATACCTCTTTTTGTAGATGTAATAGTAATTTGAATGCGACAAGGATAGGAAGGACTGCGAAGCAGTTGCAAAGCAATGAAGGCAAATGCCGGAATCCTGGATAGCCTGGTTTTTGATTAGTGAGCAATGTCGAACTAGTCAAAAAGTCGCCAAAAAAATTAAAAATAAACTTAAAATTTCATTTTTACATGGAATTTAATTTGATTTGTGTTTTAATTTACTATTAATATGTGACTTCTTCAACTCTATTTTATTTGTTCAAAAAATAAAGTTTTCTTCTATAGTTAATGTTATTAATGCGGGGTTGAGTCATTGACAGTCAATGTTTATGAATGGTATTATTTTAGAAATATCTATTCCTTTATTTTATTTGGAGTTAAATCAATGGCTACAAAGTATGTTTACTTTTTTGGTAACGGCGATGCAGATGGCGATGAATCAATGCGCGCTGAACTTGGTGGAAAAGGTGCAAACCTTGCACAGATGGCAAAGGCTCCTTTAAGCCTTCCTGTTCCTCCTGGATTTACAATCACAACTGATGTTTGTCAGGAATATTACAAATTGGATAGAAATTATCCAGAAGGATTAAGCGAACAAGTTGATGAATACCTTGCTAAACTTGAAGCAGCAATGGGTAAAAAACTTGGTGATGAAAATGATCCATTGTTAGTATCTGTTCGTTCAGGTGCTGCTATTTCTATGCCTGGTATGATGGACACAATCTTAAACCTTGGTCTTAATGACAAAGCTGTTGAAGGATTGGCTAAAAAAACAGGTAACGAAAAATTTGCTTATGACGCATACCGTCGTTTTATTCAGATGTACGGTGATGTTGCTATGGGCGTTGACCATGACAAATTTGAAGCAATTCTTGAAGAAGTAAAAGAAAAAGCTGGTGCAAAATCTGACCAGGAACTTTCTGTAGAAAACTTGAAAGAAGTTGTTGCAAAATACAAAGAAATGTATAAAGAAGTTAAAGGCGAAGAATTCCCACAGGATGCTAAAAAACAGATGTGGGGAGCTATCGGAGCTGTTTTTGGTTCTTGGATGAACCCACGCGCTATCAAATATCGTAAATTAAATAACATTAAAGAAGGTGCTTTAAAAGGTACTGCTGTTTCTGTTATGGCTATGGTATTCGGTAACAAAGGTGATACTTCTGGTACAGGTGTTTGTTTCAGCCGTGACCCTTCAACTGGTGAAAATGTATTCATGGGTGAATACTTAATGAATGCTCAGGGTGAAGACGTTGTTGCTGGTATTCGTACACCACAGAAACTTTCTGAACTTGAAAAAACAAACAAAGCTATCTACGATGAACTCTGCCAGATTCGTGACAGACTTGAAAAACACTATCGTGATATGCAGGATATGGAATTTACTGTTGAAGAAGGTAAATTATTCATGCTTCAGTGCCGTAACGGTAAACGTACTGGTGCTGCTGCTATTAAGATTGCAGTTGACTTGGTTAACGAAGGTTTAATCACAAAAGAAGAAGCTATTCTTCGTGTTGAACCAGAACAGTTGAACCAACTTCTTCTTCCACAGCTTGATAAAGATGCTGTTAAAAAAGCTCTTGAAATTGCTTCTGGTCTTAACGCTTCTCCAGGTGCTGGATGTGGTCAGATTGTATTTACAGCTGACGAAGCTGAAGCATGGGCAAAAGAAGGAAAGAAAGTTCTTTTAGTTCGTAAAGAAACTTCTCCTGATGACATTGCTGGTATGGCTGTTGCTCAGGGTATCCTTACATCTACAGGTGGACGCACATCACACGCTGCTGTTGTTGCTCGTGGTATGGGAACTCCTTGTGTTTGTGGATGTTCAGACGTTGTATTTAAAGATGCTAACACAATCGTTGTAAACGGAAAAGCTTACAAAAAAGGTGCTTTCCTTACAATCGACGGTGCAGCAGGTAAAGTATACGAAGGTCAGGTAGCTGTAAAACCAGCTGCTATTTCTGGTGACCTTGAAAAATTCCTTGGTTGGGCTGACGAAGTTAGAAATAACTCTGTTCGTACAACTGCTTCTGGAAAAACTGTTAAAGGATTTGACGTTTATGCTAACGGTGATACACCTAAAAATGCAGAAGACGCTTTCCGCTTTGGTGCAAAAGGTATTGGTCTTTGCCGTACAGAACACATGTTCTTTGATGAACCAAAACTTACTGCATTCCAGAAAATGATTGTTTCTGAATCAACAGAAGCTCGTAAAGAAAATCTTGCAAAGATTCTTCCTTTACAGCAGAAAGACTTCTACGAAATCATCAAAGCTATGAATGGTTATCCTGTAACTATTCGTCTTTTAGACCCACCTCTAAACGAATTTATCCAGGCTGAAGATGACAAAGCTCTTAAAGCTCTTGCAAAAAAACTTGGTATGAAACCTGCTGTTCTTGGACAGAAAGTTTCTGCTCTTGATGAACATAACCCAATGCTTGGACACCGTGGTTGTCGTCTTGCTATTACTTATCCAGAAATCTACGAAATGCAGGTTGAAGCTATTGCTCGTGCAACAGCTCAGTTGGATAAAGAAGGCGTAGCACACAAAGTTCAGATTATGATTCCTAACGTAGTATCTTACCGTGAAGTTGAAGTAATCCGTGGACAGGCAGAAGCTGTTATTGCTAAAGTTAACGAAGAATGCGGAACAAAACTTACATTCGAAATCGGATCAATGGTTGAATTCCCACGCACAGCTCTTATTGCTGATAAAGTTGCTAACTTTGCTGACTTCTTCTCATTCGGTACAAATGACCTTTCACAGACAACATTCGGTTTCAGCCGTGATGACTATGGTAAGTTCATTGAAGCATACCTTGATGGAAGAATCATCGAAGATGATCCATTTGCTACACTTGATCCAGATGGACCAGGCGCATTGATGGAAATTGCAGAAGCTAAAGGTCGTTCAGTAAAAGCTGATTTACACCTTGGTATCTGTGGTGAACACGGTGGAGATCCTGCTTCTATCGCATTGTGTTACAAGATTGGTTTGAACTACGTTTCATGTTCACCATTCCGCGTACCACTTGCTCGTCTTGCTGGTGCTCAGGCTGTAATTAAATCACAAAAATAGAAAATACGTTAAACACAAAGATACTTAGTATCTTTGTGTAGTATTTACTTTGAAAATGTGAGGGACACAAGCTATGCTTGTGTCAATAAATAAGTTAATTAAATAGCTTAGCAAATGAAATGCCCAATCAGAAATGGTTGGGCATTTTTTTTATGTAGTAGTGATTTTTTTGATAAGTTTAGTTAGAGATTCTGAAACAAGTTCAGAATGACATTGGGGTTTAACTTTTTAGATAGTTCTTTTTTTTATGATATTTTGTGAATAAAATTATCTCTTTTATAAGATTGTATTTTTGTTTATAATTCCATTATGCGTAACAAACAAAATAATGAATTGGCTGTATGTGGTTTTGCAGCGGTAAAAAAATTAGAAAAACAACACGGTGATAAAATCCGTAGATTATATTTTACTGAAGAAAATGCGCCTTTGTTTGGTGGATTGTGTAAAAAACTTGCTGCACGAAAAGGCATTTATAATAAAGTAAATGATGCAAAAGAATTAGAAAAACTTAGTGGAACTGTTCATCATCAGGGGGTTGTGGCAATGATTTATATGCCAGAAATTATTCCTCTTGATTCTGATATTACAGATGAATGGGTAGCAAAAGGTGAAAGTGCAATTTTGCTTGACCATATTGGAAATGCAAATAATTTTGGTGCAATTGTTAGAAGTGCTGCGTTTTTTGGAATAAAAAATATCATTATTCCTGAAGATGATTCAAAAAGTGCGATTACTACAAGTTCCTATAGAATTGCAGAAGGTGGAATGGAATATGTTCAGATTTATTCTGTTCGTTCTATTGCAAGATTGTTAGATGTTTTAAAAGGCAAAATGGTTTGTATTGGAACTGACTTAAAAGCTAAAAAATCTTCTGCTGATATAAAATCAATTTGTAATGGAAAACCAGCTATTGTTGTTTTGGGTAATGAAGAAAAAGGAATTTCTGAAGAAGTAAGACAAAATTGTGATGAATTAATTATTATTCCTTTTGCGGGAATGAAAGATGGAAATAAAGAATCTTGTGTAGATAGTTTAAATGTTGCACAAGCTGCTTCTATTATTTTATATGAATTGTGTAAGTAAAAATTGTTTGGAGTTTTATGAAAAAAGTTAATGGCTTTTTTAATGTTGTTTTTTTAAGTTTTTTAATTTTAAGCGTTATTTCTGTTAGTGGTTGTTCCAAAAATGGCGCTGACAAAAAAAATAATGATACCATTTCTATAGTTGCTACTACATTTCCTTGTTATGACGCTGTTCGTGCGGTGTTGGGAGATTTTGCAAATTCAGATTTGGTGAAATTAAAATTACTTGTAAAACCAGGAACAGAAGTTCATTCTTTTGACCCGTCTCCAGCGGATTTAATTGCTATAAAAAAAAGTGATTTGTTTGTTTTTATTGGTGGAGAAAGCGATTCTTGGGTGCATAGAATTTTAGATGCTGAAAACAGTGATGTTAAAACATTAAAATTGATGGACTTTGTAAATGTTTTGGAAACAGAACATCACCACCATGAAGAAGAAAATCATGAGCATACAGAAAATTGCTATTCTTCTGAAAATGATGAAAAAATAAATATTCACGAAATTGATGAACACATTTGGACTTCTCCAAAAAATGAAATAAAAATTGTAAATGCTGTGTTTGAAAAATTAAGTTCCCTTTGCGCAGAAAAAAAATTAGACTATTTAATGGAAGATTTTGATAAAAATACTAAGAATTATATTTATGGAATAGAAAAATTATCTGAAGAAATACAAACAGTTGTGGATAATTCTTCAAAATTTATTGTTGTTGCAGATAGATTTCCGCTTGTGTATTTTGCTCAATATTTTGGAATTGAATATAAAGCTGCATTTTCGGGTTGTAGTTCCGCAATTGAAACAAGTACAGCAACTATTTCTGATTTAATAGAAACTGTAAAAAATAAAAATCTTAAAGCAGTTTATTATATGGAATTGGGAAATCACAAAATTGCAGATACTGTTGCAGAATCTAGTGGCGTTGAAAGTTTGTTACTTCAATCTGTTCAAAATGTGACAAAAGATGATTTTGAAAATGGTGAAACTTGGATTTCTTTAATGGAACGAAATAAAAAAGCTTTGGAACAAGGATTTAATTAATGAATTTGATTCAATGTGAAAATGTTTGTGTAAATTATGGAACATTTGAAGCTTGCAAAGATGTAAGTTTTTCACTAAATAAGGGAGACTATCTTTGTGTTGTGGGCGCTAATGGTTCTGGAAAAACTACAATTGTAAAAGCGATTTTAGGATTGCAGCAAATAAAATCTGGAAAAATTATTTTTGATAGAAACAACACTGGATATTTGCCTCAACAAAATAATATTCAGCGTGATTTTCCTGCTAGCGTAAAGGAAGTTGTTCTTTCTGGTTGTATTGGGAAATTTTTTTATTCAAAAGAAGATAAAGAAAATGCAAAAAAACAAATTCAGCGTTTGGGTTTGGAAGAAATAGAAAATAAATCATTTAGTGAACTTTCTGGTGGGCAACAGCAGCGTGTTCTTTTGGCAAGAGCTTTGTGTGCTGCAAAAGATTTGATTGTTCTTGATGAACCTGTTACAGGACTTGATCCGATTGTTACTGATGAACTTTACAGCATTATTAGAAAATTGAACAAAGAAGACGGAATTGCTGTAATTATGGTTTCCCACGATGTTCATAGGTCGGTACAAAATGCCACACATATTTTGCATATGAATAAATCTCCTTTGTTTTTTGGAACAGCAAAAGATTATGAACAAAGTGAATATTATGAACAAATGAGTCATGTTGAAGTTTGTGAAACTCACTTGTGTAATCACTGTGGTACAGATTGTCATGCAAGTCATATTCATGTAGAAGAGGAACATAATCATGATTAATTTTGTGCAAGAACTTTTTTCTTATGGATTTATTATTCGTGCGTTTATTGCAGGAAGTTTAATTGCGTTGTGTGCGGCACTTCTTGGTGTGATTTTAGTTTTGAAGCGATATTCAATGATTGGGGACGGACTTTCTCATGTGGGCTTTGGAACAATGGCAATTGCAATGGCGTTTAATTTTGCTCCATTGGCTGTTTCTATTCCGATTTGTGTTTTGGCTGCATTTTTATTGTTACGAGTAAGTTCTTCTTCTAATATAAAGGGAGATGCTGCTATTGCTTTGATTTCTAGTAGTTCTTTGGCAATTGGAATTTTGGTTACTTCACTTACTTCGGGATTGAATACTGATGTAACTTCTTTTATGTTTGGAAGTATTTTGGCAATTAGTAAAGCTGATTTGATTGTTAGTGTGATTTTGGCTGTGGTTGTAGTTTCATTGTTTGTTATTTTTTACAATAAAATATTTCTTGTTACATTTGATGAAAATTTTGCAACTGCTTCTGGAATAAAAGCCAATTTGTATAACGGATTAATTGCAGTTTTAACAGCATTAACAATTGTTATTGGAATGCGTTTGATGGGGGCGATGATGATTTCTAGTTTGATTGTGTTTCCTGCACTTTCTGCAATGCGTATTTTTAGAAGCTTTTTTAAAGTGATTATTTGTGCTGTGATTATTTCTTTGGTGTGTTTTATTGTGGGAATTATTTCTTCTTTTGTTTGGTCAACGCCAGCGGGAGCAAGTATAATTGTTGCAAATCTGATTGCTTTTGTAGTTTGCGTTGTAATAGGTAAGTTTGTTAGATAAAATATTGTGTAATCAATAATGAAAAGGTACTGTCTAATAAGTTCTGTCATGCTGAACTAGTTTCAGCATCTACATCATATATAGTAGTGAGATCCCGAAACTTTCTTTGTAGCAAGTGCGTGCAAAGAAGCGTAGCGTTCGGGATGACACCAAAATTCATATATTAGACAGACTCTTTTTTCTTTAATACATGAATTGTAAGAAATCTGGAATACGAATTGCCCAAGCTGCTTCGTTGTGAGCGTGGCGTTCACATTCTTGGTAGAAAACATCTGCTGATTTGTCGTTTGCAGAAGATGCTTCTTTGTATCCTTTGGAAATTAAATAATCTTTTAATGCTTGGCTTCCTGGAAGAAGTGTTTTTTCTAGGTAATCACCAGTTCCGCAGTCAATGTAAAAGCGCACTTTGTTTTCTTCTGAAAAGTTAAATCCATCTTCTGCAATGATTTGTTCATAGCCTGTACTTCCGCCAGAAAAAAGTCCTGCACCACAGAATACATCGGGATGTTCAGCGGCAAAATGAGCTGACAAGAATGCACCGTAGCTACTTCCTGCAATTACACGACCACTTCTGTCAGCAATTGTGCGATATTTGCTTTCTACAAATGGAATTAATTCTTCCACAATCATTAAGCGGTGTTCTTTTGCGTGTTGCTTGAATAATTCTGGGTTTGTAATTAATTCTCCTGGAGGAAGAGCATTACACCACCCTGCATATTCACGAGTTCGTTTTGAATTGTTAGAAATTCCAACGATGATACAAGGTTTGATTTTTTTTGCTTTTACAAGTTTTTCTAAAGAAGTTTCTACTTTCCAGCCTTTCCATGGTAAAGTTTCTTTATCCCAAATATTCTGTCCGTCAAACATATACAAAACTGGGAATTTTGTATCTTTGTTTTTCTTAGAAAAATATGCTTTTGGAAGATACACATAAATATTGCGTGTTCCTGTTAAAGAATATTTTTCACTTGAAAATTCAAAAGTTTCCATTTTTCCTCCTTTGGCAAACACGGGGAAAACCATCATAATTAATGAAGTTAATAAAATTGCTTTTTTTGAGAATTGTTTCATAAAAATATTTTATCACATAAAATAAAATAAGCAAAAAAAAAGACTGTTATGAAAATCATAACAGTCTTTTTCACTAATTAATAATTTTTAGCAATCTTCATCTTTTAATGCTTTGTATTTGTCAAATTCAGCAAGCATTTCTGGGTCTTTTTGTTTTTGTAAAAGACTGAAAACTACTGTGAAGATTAAACAAATTAAGAATCCAGGAAGAATTTCATAAACACTGAAAATTGCAGGTGGGTTTGCTACATTAAGTTTTGTCAAAATTGCATTAGCATTGTGCCAAAGAATTACTGTAATTCCACCAGAGATTAATCCTGCAATAGCACCGTTGCGTGTTGTTCCTCTCCAGAACAAAGATAAAAGAATAATAGGTCCAAATGTTGCACCAAAGCCTGCCCATGCGTAACTTACTAATCCAAAGATTGAACTTTCTGGATTGATTGAAAGAACAAAGGCAATTGCTGCAATAACTAAAACTGTGATGCGGCTTACATTCAGAACAGTTTTTTCAGAAGCATCTTTTTTAATAAGGCCTTTGAAAATATCTTGGCTTACTGCAGATGAAGCTACTAATAATTGGGAATCAGCAGTACTCATTGCAGCTGCTAAAATTGCACAAAGGAAAACACCTGCAATAAATGCTGGGAACATTTTTTGCATAGATGCACTAAATACTGTTTCAGCAGTTGATGGGCTAAGTACATCAGTTAAGTAAACTGTTCCAAGGGAACCAACAACTAAAGCTGCAACTAAAGCGATAACAACCCAAACTGTAGCAATTCTTCTTGAAAGTTTAATTTCAGAATTTGAACGAATTCCCATAAAACGAACAAGAATGTGTGGCATTCCAAAATATCCTAATCCCCAAACAAGAGCAGAAATAATTGAAATTGTTCCGTAGTTTTGGTTTGCAAGGAATTTATTTTTCATTGCATCGCCGAATTTTCCACTTATTGCTTCTTCACCAAACATTGCAACTTTTTGAAGAGCTTCTGCAGGGCCTCCTAAAACTACTGTCATAATAATTCCAGTGATAATAAGAGCAAAGAACATAATTGTTCCCTGAACAAAATCAGTTGCACAAACAGCTAAATATCCACCAAGAATTGTGTATGCAAGAATTACAACAAGACCGATAACTAATCCAATGTGATAATTTAAGTCAAAAACGGATTTAAATAATTTTGCACAAGCAACAAATCCAGAAGCTGTGTAAATTGTAAAGAAGAATACAATGAAGATAACAGAAATCAAAGAAAGAACGCGTGATTTATCTTTAAATCTGTTTGTAAGGAATTCAGGAATTGTGATTGAATCACCAAAAGCAATTGTACATTTGCGCAAAGGTTTTGCAACAATTAACCAGTTCAAATATGTTCCAATTACTAATCCAACAGCAGTCCAAACAGCTTCTTTCATTCCTCCCATGTATGCTAAACCAGGAAGTCCCATTAAAAGCCAACCAGACATATCAGAAGCTTCTGCAGATAAAGCTGTCATCCAAGGACCAATTTGTCTTCCTCCAAGAAAGAAATCAGAAGAAGAATTATTTTTTTTAGCATATCTTAAACCAATGAAAATCATAAATCCAAGATATAAAACGAACGCGATAATTTTCGCGATAAGTTCTCCAGACACGGTGTCCTCCAAAACTTTAAGAATATTAATAAATTTTAATCATTATAAACAAAATATGAAATTATGTAATCACTTATCTTATTGAAACTTAAGGAATTATATAAATTTATTGCGGGAAGGTTTGTTTTTTTTACAAATAAAATAGCAGATTTTTTTACGCGTAAAATTCGTTTTAGAATTGTATAAATTAGAATAAATGAAAATCCTTTTCGTCTGTGGGATTTTTTTGTGTAAATTCCACCCAGCTGAATGAATTTTTTTCCGATTGCGTTTGTTCCTGCTTTTGCAATAAATTCGTCTGTTGGTGTTTTTAATGCAATGAAATATTGATTTTGCAAAAAATTATTTAATCTGATTTTGCACGCAAGTTCAGAAAATGGCATTGACGGTGGAAGAACTTCTTCAATTTCGTATTCTTTTTGTAATTGCAAAAGTTGGTTTTTATAATGTGGATTAATTTGTGGTTTGCAACGAATAATTTGGTGATTTTGAGGAAGTGTGGGTAAAGGAATTTTGGAAAATTCTTTGACATTAAGTTCCATTAAGTCATAATCGTTAATTGTTGAAGGAAGAATGTTATTCAATTTTAAGGCAGATAAAATCAGTGATGAACCAAATGCTTCCCCGTTTAAACATTCGACTTTTTTTGTTTTTAAGAATTCTGCAAAAGTTTGAATAAATTCCTGCTGGAGTAAAATATTTTCTGGTGTTGTGCTTCTCGCAAATGGCAAACAGTGCAGAATTGTT
>JAEIGA010003661.1_pt1 | contig 23979 bp, 21 predicted proteins | sample 9270691 | NCBI WGS metagenome assembly JAEIGA01 (sample SAMN17057246, study PRJNA624740) | gut metagenome | biome: biome; isolation source: fecal sample | host: Bos grunniens | place: China: Xizang | collected 2019 | reverse complement strand
GAAAAGTACTTGAATTCGAGGCTTTGCGTAACAAGAAATAAAAAACAATAAAAAAATCTCTCAATCGCAACGACAAGTTCAGGCAACAGCCGGAATTTGTCGTTGTTTTTTACTATCTTCGCAGTTAAAACAACAAAGAGACCGCCATGCTCAAGAAAAACAATGCCTGGCTGTGGATTCCGACACTCTACTTTGCATCGGGACTCCCCTACCATGCCATAACATCAATATCGGACATTATGTACAAGGATATGGGCATAAACAATGCTCAAATTGCAATGTATACAAGTCTTCTACTCATTCCCTGGACCATTAAGCCTTTATGGAGTCCCATTGTGGAGATGATAAGCACAAGACGCAGATGGACTCTGATATCCCAACTGCTGCTTGCTGCATGCTTTGCAATCATTGCTTTTGCAATCCCATCCGGCCACTTCATGGCACTAACACTCGTCGCATTTTTTGCCGGCGCATTCGTATCATCAACCCACGACATAGCCCTGGACGGATTTTACATACTTGGACTCTCACAGGAGAAACAGTCATTCTTCTCGGGAATACGCAATACCTTCTACCGCATTGCAACAGTTTTCAGTTCGGGCGTACTAGTAATGCTTGCAGGCCGATTAGGCAACACACTTGACAACGACAAGTTTGCATGGAGCATCACTTTTGCAATAACAGGAATCATTATGCTTGCACTGTGGCTCTACCACACCAAGACTATGCCCACTCCCGAAAAAGACATACCGCAAACCACAAAAGGTCTCAAAAGCATATTCAGCAATTATGGCGACATTATAAAGACCTATTTTCAAAAGCCGGGAATCATACAAGCAATCATCTTCCTGCTACTGTTCCGTTTCCCCGAAGCACAGCTTGGCAAAATAGGCAAACTCTTTCTTATGGACGCAGCCGACAACGGAGGCCTGGCACTTGACAAGGAAGAAATTGGACTTATATATGGCGTAATAGGCGTAATAGGACTCATCATCGGCGGCATTGCAGGAGGTATATGCATATCACGCAAAGGACTCAAATATTGGCTTTGGCCAATGGTTGTCGCAATCTCGCTACCCGATGCTGTATACATATACCTGAGCAGTTTGCTGGCAGATGATATCACCGCCATAAGCAGTTGCATATTCATTGAGCAATTAGGTTATGGATTCGGGTTTACTGCTTACACCTTATTTATGATATACTTTGCCCAAGGCAAATACCCTACTGCACACTTCGCAATCTCCACCGCCTTCATGTCGCTTGGCATGATGCTGCCCGGAATGGTTGCCGGCGAGTTACAAGAGTGGATGGGATATAAAAATTTCTTCATTTGGGTAACAGCATGCACGCTGATAACCTTCATTGTGTCGGCACTTATTAAAATAGACCCGAGTTTTGGCAAAAGAAGTGCTTAATTAAATATTTAATGCACTCGCTTTGAAAAATATTGAAACAAGTTTCATATTTCTCGCTCGTTGTTGTTATATTTGCAGAATATTGAAAAAAAATGATACTTATAGCAGATTGCGGTTCTACAAAGACCGATTGGGTATTGTGCGATGGTGATGAAATCATTGCAAGAGCCAGGACACAGGGATTGAACCCCACTCATCAGGAGAGTGAGGAGATTTTCAACATCCTGTCGACCGAACTCTCCAAAGAGATAACAGCGCACACACCCGAAAGAATATATTTCTACGGAGCTGGCTGTGCATACGAGACAGCAAACAACCGTATGCGCCAGGCGCTTGAAAAAATTTTCCTTACAAAGGAAATTGAAATCAACAGCGACCTGCTGGCAGCAGCACGCGCACTTTGCAAGCATGAGGAAGGCATCGCCTGTATTCTGGGAACAGGTTCCAACTCCTGTCTGTTCGACGGTGAAAAAATCATAGAGAACACACCATCGCTTGGATATATTCTTGGCGATGAAGGCAGCGGTGCACATCTTGGCCGACAATTGTTGAGCGACTGCATAAAAAAGCAGTTGCCAAGCAAAATACGCGAGAAATTCTTTGAGCAATACGAACTAAACATAGCAACAATTCTCGAGAAGACCTATCACAGTTCGCTCCCCAATCGTTGGCTTGCAAGTTTTACTCCGTTTTTGAGCGAACACAAAAAACTCCCCGAGATAAGCGCCATGCTCAAGCAGTGTTTCAAGCAGTTCTTCCAGCGCAATACAATGACCTACAGGCGTTCTTGGCTACCAATACATATAATTGGCAACATAGGCGTTCACTTCAGCGAAGAGATCAAGGAAACTGCCGAGAGTCTTGGATTGTCAATAGGGAATATTGTAGAGAGTCCAATGAACGGTTTGATTGAATACCATAAACAAAACAGATAATAATTATGAAAAAAATCCTTTTATCAATTTTTGTATGCCTTGCGACAGTGGCTGTATCATGCGGCAGCAAGGAGGACAAAACCATCAAGGCACTTTCGCTCTCAAAGAACGAGAAGATTGACACATTGTCATACATCGTAGGTATGGATGTTGCCAACAGTATTGAAAAGAACATGATTCCAATGTTCAAGGTAGATTATGATGTTGTATTGTCAACATTTGTACAAGCACTTGACCCCAATGCCACTATCAAAATTGAAGGCGAGGTGTTCAACATGGAGAACTTCCGCGAGATTGGCGACAAATACATGAGCGCCGAGTTCAGGGGACGCATTATGGCTGCACAGTCAGACACTACAGGTACTGCAACTATCTATGCCGACGAAAAGGAGAAGAAGATTATTTCAGCAATCCTCGGTGCCGACATTGCATACAGCATATCAAACGTACAGTTTGAACTTGAAAAACGCTCACTTGTAACAGCCATCAACGACATCCACAATGGTAATGGAAGATTGACAGATGATTTTGCAAAGGAATACATACAGAACTACTTTACAGTTGTTGTACCCGAGCAGAACAGGAAGGAGTCAGAGACATGGCTTGCCGAGATTGAGAAGCAGGAAGGTGTAAACAAGACCGAGAGCGGTATCCTCTACAAGATTGTCAACGCCGGCGACAGCAATATCAAGGCTGTAAACGACGAGGATGTTGTAAAGGTTCTCTACACCGGACGCACAAAGGACGGAAAGGTTTTTGACAGCAACCGTTGGGCCGACATGCCACAACAGCGTCAGGAGATGATTAAGTCTTACCAACCCGACCAGGCAAACATTGACAATCCAATCGAATTCCCGCTCAACCGCGTAATTGCCGGTTGGACCGAGGGTATGAAACTCATCGGCAAGGGCGGCAGAATCACATTGTGGATTCCATCAGAACTCGCATATGGCGAAAGAGGTGCAGGTCAGGACATCGGTCCCAATCAGGCATTGTGTTTCGACGTAGAACTCCTTGAGGTAACAAGCAAATAAAGAACAAATCCAACAAAAACAGGCGGTGCGCATATGCGCACCGCCTGTTTTTATAATATAATACCGAGTTTAATAATATATATTATATATACTACCGAAAAAAGCATTATCTTTGTAAAAAAAATAGCAAAAACAGTGCAAATATGAAAGCCTACGTATTTACAGGACAAGGATCCCAATTCAGTGGAATGGGAAAGGAACTATATGACACCAACCCCATTGCAAAGGAGTATTTCGAAAAGGCAAATGAGATATTGGGTTTCCGCATAACAGATATAATGTTCGCCGGTAGCGATGAGGAACTTAGACAGACAAAAGTAACACAACCTGCAGTTTTCCTGCACTCTGTAATTTCGGCAATTGCCCAGGGAGAGGAATTCAAGCCCGAAATGGTTGCAGGTCACTCATTGGGGGAATTCTCGGCACTCACAGCAGCCGGTGCACTCACATTCGAAGATGGTCTGAGACTCGTATATACACGTGCACAAGCAATGCAGAAAGCCTGCGAAATGCAGCAATCCACAATGGCTGCCATTTTGGGTCTCGACGACGAAACGGTTGAGAGAATATGCAATGAAATAAACAACACCGGCGACACAGTATTGGCTGCAAACTATAACTGCCCCGGTCAGGTGGTGATATCAGGCAGCATTGAGGGAGTAAACAAGGCCTGCGAAAAACTCAAGGAAGCCGGGGCAAAACGCGCACTCCCATTGAGCGTTAGTGGAGCGTTCCACTCCCCTTTCATGCAACCTGCAAAAGAGGAACTCGAAGCCGCTATCAATGCAGTTGAATTGTCTGCTCCACGCTGCCCTGTATACCAGAATGTCGACGGCAAGCCATACACATCACCACAGGAGATAAAGACAAATCTAATAGCACAACTCACAGCACCAGTTCGTTGGACCAAGACAATACAGCAGATGATTGCAGACGGTGCAAGCGAGTTCATTGAGTGTGGACCTGGCAATGTACAGCAAGGACTTATCAAAAAGATTAAAGCCTCAATGGCCCTATAACCAATAAAGAATACAAAAAATGTCAAGAATAATAATCTACCAACTTCTGCCACGTCTCTTTGGCAACAGCAATGCACAATGCGTTACAGGCGGAACCATAGAACAGAACGGCTGCGGAAAATTCAATGACATAACCACAAAGGCATTGAAGGCAATACGTAACTTGGGTGCAACCCACGTTTGGTACACAGGTGTCATTGAACACACCACACGCACCAATTACAGCAAACATGGCATACCAACCGACCACCCTGCCATTGTCAAGGGCGAGGCCGGTTCACCATACGCAATAAAGGACTACTACGACAATGACCCCGACCTTGCAGTGAACGTAGAAAAACGCCGCGAGGAGTTCAAGGCGCTCATTGACCGCACCCACAAGGCCGGCATGAAGGTCATTATGGACTTCATTCCCAACCACGTGGCACGCCATTACTGCAGCGACAACACACCAAAGGGTACATACTGTTTTGGCGAGCACGATGACAAGAATACCTTCTTCGTGGGCCACAACAACTTCTACTATCTTGGCGACCACTCCTATGGCTGCAACATTGATGCAAAGGACTGCGCCGATGAGGAATACACCGAAAACCCATTGCGTGCAACAGGAAACGACTGTTTCGGTTCGCCCGGCCGCAACGATTGGTATGACACCGTGAAACTCAACTACGGCATTGATTACCGCACTGGCAACCGGCGTTTCTCACCGGTCCCCAACACATGGGTTAAGATGCTCAAGATTCTTCAGTACTGGTCATCACAGGGCGTTGACGGTTTCCGTTGCGATATGGTAGAGATGACACCGGTAGAGTTCTGGAGCTGGGCGGTACCCAAAATAAAGGAAGAGTTCCCCGGGATGCTTTTCATTGGCGAGATATATCAACCACACATATACCGTTCCTTCATCAAGGATGGACATTTTGACTATCTCTATGACAAGGTAGGTCTTTATGACACCCTGCGTGCAGTGATGAACGGACAGACATCGGCAAACGACATCAGTTACCCGCTGCAGAGCACTGCCGACATACGCGACAACATGCTCACCTTCCTCGAAAACCACGACGAGCAGCGTATCGCATCAGATTTCTTCGCTGCAAAAGCCGAGCGCGCACTTGCAGCACTCATCGTCTCAACAACAACCGGAACCGAACCATTTATGCTCTATGCCGGTCAGGAACTTGGCGAGCGCGGAATGGACAAGGAGGGATACAGCGGTGTTGACGGACGTACTACAATCTTTGACTATTGGAGTGTTGACACACTGCGTCGTTGGAAAGGTAATGGTGACTACAAGGGTACAGAACTTACAGAAGAGGAAAAGGCATTGCAGTCATTCTACGCACATCTACTGAACCTTTGTAACAACGACGAAGCATTGCGCTGCGGCCAGTTCTACGGCCTGCAGTATGCCAACCCGCAAAGCGAAGAGTACGACAGCCACCATATATTCTCATACCTCAGGGGTTGCGGGAAAGAATTATTGCTCATTGCCACTAATTTCAGTGACAACGCAAGAGAGTGCGGCATAACAATCCCCGAGGAGGCCTTTGCCTATTTTGGAATCACACACAACAATAGCACATACAATGCTGTTGAACTATTGACCGGCAAGCAGTTGCAGTTACCACTCAATCCATATGACAAGATCGAGATTACAATCCCCGCAAACAGCGGAGTAATTATTAAATTTGATATTTGATTATGAAGAAGATACTTTTGTCAATCATGCTTTTCATCAGTTGTGTTGCAGCCTTTGGACAAACTGAACTCAATGACAGCATAGTTGAATACATAGTAAAGAATGAACGCCAATATTTCAACGAGATAACACAGTTGTATAACAATGATGATCCCATGCTGCGTGTCGATGACATCGCACTCATATACTATGGTCAGGCATTTCTGCCACAGTACAACCCGGGCAAAGACGAGAATGAAAAGGCACTTAAGACACTGTTCGAAGCCAAAAGGAACATAGAAGTATACAATACCGCCAAAAAGATTCTCTCATACAACCCGGTCAGCCTCAATGCCTTGTTTAGCATCTACATTGCTTCAAAGGAACTCGACAAGAGCAATGAAGAGTGCGCTTCATACCTGAAGAAATACCAGAGCATAATTGACATGATATGCCATTATGGAGACGGCAAGAGCAGCGAAACCCCCTTCCGTATAATCACCCCCGACGACCAGGAATACATCATGTTCGGAAAACTGCAGATAGAGAACGTCATTTCACAGACGCTTGACACCGAGACGCTGTGCAACATCGTCACAGTGCAGCCTTCGGAAAAATTCCCCGGACGCTGTGTCTATTTCGACTTGACCCTATTCCTCTCCCAAGCAACAAGAGAATAACGATACATAATCAAAGAGCCTCCAATATTGGAGGCTCTTTTACACACTGCATGAATCATGAAATATATAAAACAATTTGAAATCATATTGGCAATATCGCTTGTCGGCGAACTGCTGAACCGCCTTATACCATTGCCCATCCCGGCAAGCATCTATGGCATGGCAATCCTTTTCACTGCGCTGTGTACCGGGCTCATCAAGTTTGAAGCCGTGAAGGAAACCGGCCATTTTCTCGTGCAGATAATGCCAATGCTGTTCATTCCCGCCACAGTTGGGTTAATTGACTCATGGGATATCATGCAAGGTTTCCTTACCGCGATAATTGTGATTTCACTTGTATCAACAGTACTCGTCATCCTTGCATCGGGACACGCGACACAATTCATCATCAACCTGAAGAAAAAGGAGAAGAAGCAATGAAAGAGATTCTGGGCAATTCACTCTTCTTTGGAGTTGGAATAAGTATAGGTACATATATCCTTGGCACCATTATAAAGAAGAAAGTAAACTTCTTTCTTTTTAACCCACTGCTGCTTGCAATAACAATGACAATAGCCACATTGCTTGTCACCGGCATCGAGTACAGCCAGTACAACAACGGAGCAAAATACCTAAGTTATCTGCTTACACCGGCAACCGTAGCACTCGCCATTCCACTTTATGAACAGGTAGCAATACTTAAGAAGAACCTTACTGCAATACTCATTGGCATCGCATCGGGTGTCATCACAAGTGGTTTCTCAATATTCGGTATGGCTATGCTATTTGGGCTTGGACACACCGAGTATGTCACCCTACTCCCTAAATCCATCACCACAGCTATAGGAATAGGCCTTTCGCAGGAGCTCGACGGATATGTAGCAATAACAGTATCTGCAATCATGATAACAGGATTGTTCGGCAACATCGCAGGCGGAGTGTTGTGCCGCATACTTGGAATCAAAGACCCAATTGCCAAAGGCATAGCAATTGGCACAGCATCACATGTCATGGGAACTGCAAAGGCTATGGAACTTGGCAAGATAGAGGGAGCCATGAGCAGCCTATCGGTTGCCGTAGCCGGCGCAATGACAGTTGGCGCAGCAATACTTTTTCAAGGGTTGATATAATGGGTCACCTGCAACTCTATAAGGAAAGTGTCAAAACTTTTGCAGGTGAGCCCACGTAGCCGGCGGTCAAGCAGATACACAACAAAAAAAGACAGCCACCGAAGTAACTGTCTTTCGTACGCCGTCAGGGACTCGAACCCTGGACCCATTGATTAAGAGTCAATTGCTCTACCAACTGAGCTAACAGCGCATTTCCTTAACGCGTTGCAAAGGTACAACTTTTATTTGAAACCGCAAATTTTTATAACAAATATTTTATTAAATACACAAAAAAAGTGAAGAAAGCTCAACAACTTCCTTCACTTCTGTACGCCGTCAGGGACTCGAACCCTGGACCCATTGATTAAGAGTCAATTGCTCTACCAACTGAGCTAACAGCGCATTTCCTTAACGCATTGCAAAGATACGGCTTTTATTTTAAAACAACGAATTTTTCAGCACTTTTTTTATTCTTTTCGATTTTTTTCTCATCAAGGCAAATGAGACACCTTTTCACCAAAACCAGCCCCTTTTCTTTTTCTTAGACTGCTCGGCCGATGATTGCCCCAAACATATATCACTCCAGGTTTTTCCCTCATTAATCATTTTGTATATCACTCCCCAATCGGGCAACCCACCGAGGTTGCAATCATCAATAAATATGTCGGCATTAATTTTGCCGAAACAGTCACCATCTTCCAATATTTCCTCGGGAAAATTCTTGTTGACAGCATAGAAATCCACACCTCGACTACGGCACCACTCCACAGCCTCCTCAAGCTGTTTACCACGACGTACTGTCCAAAGGATTAGACGATGATGCTGACTTGCAAGCAAACGCAGTGTAGATATGGCAAAAGGACGTTCTTCACCAATTTCGGGATATTTGTGTTCCACAATAGTACCGTCAAAATCAACTGCTATTATCATAATTAACACTATTTTAGTTTAACGATTGCTAATATAGTGATTTTTACAAAGTTTTAATGATAAATCATCTGATTTTTTCGTTTATTGGCGCTTTTTGGAGTATTTTAGCAGCATAAATAAAAGAACAATGAAAAAGGGAATACATATCTCTATCATCTTGTTTTTTGTTGTGGCAATACTTTCAAGCTGTGGCGAAGACAGGACACACGAATATTATGAGAAGACCGAGGAGAACCAATGGACCTATTCGAAGATGAAGGAGGTCTATTTTTGGCGTGACAAGATCAAAGAGCCTTCGCGCACAACATTTTTCTCTACTCCATCAAAATTCTTCAGTACTATATTGAACAGCAGTGACAAGATGTCTTTTTTCACAGACACAATCTCCACCGGCAGTTACGGAATGACCTTTGCGCTTATGCGTGACCCCATTAGTGTACGCCCCAGCAAGGTGTATGCACTTGTACTGATGGTGGAACCGGGATCGCCTGCCGACATTGCCGGCGTGGAACGAGGAACATGGATATCATCGGTGGGAGGTACAACATTGACAACAAGCAAAACCTCTTTGCTGCAGTCAGGTGGTAGTACCAAACTCGTGACAGAGTATATTGAGTATGATGATGACACACACAAAGAGTATTGGGTTTCCGGCGATACCTTGCAGTTGGGCGCTGCAACCAATTATAACGAGCAAGCAATTTACCTTGACACCATATACACCGTGCGTTCAAAGAAAATCGGTTATCTTGTCATCAATAATTTCAATGGCGAAGATTTCATCAAAAACACGCAGGCTGCACTGTTGCGCCTTGCGGAAAATGAGGTGAGCGATATAGTCATAGACCTTCGCTATAATTCAGGCGGTTCAATTATAAATGCCGCTTCGTTGGCAAGTTCATTTGTTGTCCCCGAACTCTACGGAACACCCTTCTGCAAAATTGTTGATGCCGATGGAGAAATTGATACTACATATTACTACAGCGCACAGCAGACATCTTTATACGAAAAGAGTCTCCACATTGTCACCGGTGAGCGAACAAAGGGTACTGCAGAACTGCTTACAGCAGCCCTGAACAAATCGCGCCCAATGTATGAACTTATGACATTTGGAAGTAGAAGTGCCGCATCGAACCTAATAACCAAACGCTTTGAGTCACCTTACGGTTTTGCTATTAACCCCGTGACAAACTGCATGGCACTTGAAAGTGGAGAAAACCTGACAGCAACCTCCCCTGATTTCCAACTCAACGAACTGGAACATATTCAACACATACATACTTTAGGCAGTGAACAAGAGTACCTGCTTTATAACATATTCTACTACATTACCAACGGCTACATGCCCGAGTAAAAGCAAAGAATAAACCTTATGCGTTGCGTAAAATCATTCCCGGTCGGCCGGGAATGATTTTTTTATCTCTTTATTAATAAAATTCACCCCTATTTCAAAACCCATTACAGCCTTGCCGTGTTATTTCACTTGAATAACCTTTAAAAAGCAAAGTAATGAAAAAGTATCTATTTTTTACAGTGGCAGTAACCACGCTTTTGGCGTGCAATCCAAAGCCAAAGAGCAAACCCATGCAGGATGGTATGGTATTTGAGGAGGACAGCATCTTTTGGGTGAATGACTCCACAATTGCCGATGTTCAGACCTTCGTCTTCGAAGGGACTTCTCCAATGGATGGCAATGCTGTTGCCGATGTTATACTAGCAGTGCAGACAGTGAATCTCAACAGTGACGGAACATACACCATCACCACCGATTATGTAGATGAAGGTCTTGCCACACAAACCGATGACGGCAATGCTATAATCCTTTTGGGAGTCAACGACAGCACTGCAACATTTCTTGAACTTGTATCAAACAACAACGCTCCAAACATATCTTTTATGATGATGGAGGACAGTTCACTTGTGAAGGTCGACAAGAATGGCAACCCGGTTACAAGCGACTCCATCCATAAACTCAATCTAAAGAAATAAAAAACCTTTTAAGTAAATCGTTATGAAAAAGTCTTTAATGATGACATTGTTTGTCGCCTCGACGTTCCTTGTATCCTCTTGTCAAAAGGATCCGGATACCGACAAGCTGGACGGCAGTTATCTTGTCTACACCAACTATGACGCAGGTACCGATTTCAAGTCACTTGACAGTTATTATGTCATTGACAGCATTCTTATAATAGGAAACAGCGAAAAAGCAACCTATTGGAACAATGCAAACTCCCAGAAAATTGTGGATGCCTTTGCCGCAAAACTTGCATTGGCCGGTTATGAAGAAGCTGATAGTGAAATTGACGCAGATATTGTGCTTCAGTTAAGTTACATCAACACCACCTACTACTTCAACGTCTACAACCCCGGCCCTTGGTGGAACAGTTATCCCGGATATTGGAATTGGGGCGGTTGGGGATGGTATTATCCCTACTCTTTCTCCTACAGTTACAGCACTGGCTCCATCATTGGCGAACTTGTTGACACCAATGCTCCCACGCCGCTCAACGACAAACTCACAGTTGTGTGGAACACCTACATCTGCGGCCTGCTCAATGGCAACAACCTAAGCCTTTCACGCACGATGGAAGCGATAGACCAGGCATTCGAGCAGTCGCCATATCTGAAGCGTGCCGTTACAGAAGAATAAGAACCTTTTAATTTTAAAGTTTATGAAAACTCTACGGAATTTATTTTATATATCGCTCCTTTTGTCAATTTCAACAGTCCCGTTGAAAGGCAAGGCGCAGATTTCGCTCGACAGTTATTTCAATGTAGATTGGCAACTGAATGTTCCGCTCGGCAACAAATTCTCTAACAGAACAAGTGGCTGGGGTATGAACTTCGAGGGAGGATATTATGTAACCACAAACATTGCGGTAGGTGGTTTTGTGAATTTTCACACCAATAACGAATATTTCTCTCGCCGCACCATCCATCTATCTTCCACATTATCAATGAACAGTGACCAGCAGCACCAGATGTTCACCTTACCCTTTGGAGCATTGATACGCTACCGTTTCATTGAAGCCGATTTCCAACCTTATGTCGGCATGAAATTGGGTGCCTGCTACTCCGAGTTCAACAACTACTATTATGTATTTATGAGTAGTCAGGACAAGTGGGGTTTCTACATGTCGCCCGAGATTGGTTTCAACTGGTACCCTTGGCCCAATGGACTTGGATTGCACATGGCAGTCTACTACAGTTATGCCACCAACAACTGCAACATCATGAGTTACTCACAGAACAGCCTTAACAACTTTGGAGTGAGGTTGGGTATAGCATTCTAAAATCAAGAAGCCGCACAATCAAAGTGCGGCTTCTTGATTTATTTGTCAGCTTACCTGTTACTCGACAGGCGTCATACTAACCTCTATGTAGTTACCTTGTTCAAGAATATACTTTGCCAACAGGCGTATATCCTCGGCTGTTATACTGTTTACGAGTTCTATATACCCGTCGTATGTATTCTTGCCCTCGAAATAGTAGCTGTACAGCCAGTTCATCCAAGAACCGTTCTTCTTCTGTTTCTCATCGAATGACTTGAGCATGTAACTGCGAACTTTCTCCACATGCTCACTTAACGGACCTTCCACTGCCAATTTCTCAAACTGCTTAACGATGATTGAAAGGAGTTCCTCGCGACGGTCGGGCGACATCTTGAAGTTGATATTGAGCGAGTACTGATTCTCGGGTTCTGCAGAGATAGACCCCTGAACACCTACACCGTAAGTACCACCCTCTTTCTCACGAACCTCCTCGGTGTAAACGATATTCAGCACCTGGTTCAAGAAACTCATGGTGAGGATATTCTTGAGCGACGGATCAATGTCTCCAACATATGTAACCACCTGTGTACCTGTAGGTGTTTCCATCTTGTTCTTGAAATTATTCTTGTAGATACCCACACGCGCCTTCACAGGTGAGGCAACAATCTCCTCAACGCGTCCGTTGCATGGCAACGCACCAATATAGCGCTCAACAAGCGGTTTCAGAGCATCAAGGTCTACACTTCCTACAATAAAGAATGTATAACCAGTCGCATCACTTGTCCTTTCACGGTAAATCTCAAGTACGCGGTCATAGTCAACCTTGTCAACATCAGATGCGAGCAATGGCATAACACGTGGATGATTGTCATAGAGAGCTTTTACAAGTGTGTCGCTGAGTGCAGTGTTGGGATTGAGATTCCTGTCTTTAAGATTATTACGCATGCGTGAAGTGAGTGATTCAAATGCCTTCTCATCCTTGCGTGGCTGTGTAAACTTAAGGTACATCAACTGGAACATCTCCTCAAGATCCTTTGTTGAACAGCCTGCGTTTATCACATCATATAATGAGCCGCAGCCTACATTGGCACTTGCCGTGCTACCCGAGAGTTTCTTGTTGAGTTGCATTGCATCAAACACTCCATAACCGCCAGCGGGGACAAGTGCCGAGAGCATCGCTATGTTCAGGCGGTCACTGTCGGCATAACGGTTTGTACCACCAACCTTGTAGCCTGCAAGCGAAATCCTGTCGGCCTGAAAATCGGTAGACTTCACTACGACCTTTATTCCGTTCTCCAACGTCCACACAATCGAACCCCACTTGCCGTCATCGGTATTTACGACCTTGCATCCTGTCGGAATCTCAGCGAGCAACGGTGCATCCACAGCATTGTCCTCATAAGCCGAAATTCTCGCATCCCGAATCGCCTGCTGCAACATCTCTATATCCTTTATGCCGGGATATACAGCCCCCTCCTTCTCGGGAGCGAATGAGACAACGACCTTGTTATCATCGCGGAAAAGCGATGGAATGACAGCATTGACCTCCTCAAGAGTAATGGAATTCACAATCTCTTTTGAGAGTTCATACTCCACTGTAGGATCCATGAGGCTGCTGTTGTCAAGAAAGTGTCTTACACAGAGTTCTACATAATATTCGCTTGTGCGTTTGTCGCGCTCGGCATACCATGTCTCGTTACCGGCAAGAGACTGTTCTTTGATACGCTTCAACTCCGATTCTGTAAATCCAAAACGACGTGCACGTTCAACCTCTGTAAGTACAAAGGGGACAGCCTCCATCATCTGCTCGGGTTTGCAAGTTATAGCAATTGTGAATGCTTTTTTAGTCTGTGCCACACCAAAATCGTTATAACCAATGCCGGCGCCCATGTATGGCGGATTCTCTCTGCTTGCAATCTCACGGAAACGCATGTTCATAAGGGTTGCGGCAACCGATTTCAAATAACTGTCATATTGGTACTCCTTAGTGTTACGCGATTCGCGTGGTGCTGCATCATGCTTGTACATAATCTGCAGCATATAGTTCTGCTGTTCCTTGTCCAACTGCTGAGAGAAAATTGGTTCCTTGTTGTCCTCAACAGGGAAATATACACGTTCGGCCGGTTTCTTTGCCTTCTTTATTTTCTTGAAAATCTTCTTCACCTTCTTTTCCATCTCATCGACATCAATGTCGCCGACAATGATAATACCCTGCAAATCGGGGCGATACCATTTCTCATAGTAGTCGCGCAATGCCTGATAAGGGAAATTGTCTACAACCTCCATAATACCTATCGGCAAGCGGTTACCATATCTGCTACCGGGAAAGATGTCGGCAAGCATACGCTCCTGCATACGCATCATTGCACTGTTACGTCCGCGCCACTCTTCATGAATAACGCCGCGCTCGTTATCAATCTCCTGTTCGGCAAGTGTCAGGCCATCAGCCCAGTCGTGCAGAATCCAAAGACATGAATCGATGGCACCATCTACATTTACAGGCACATTGTTTATATTATAGACGGTCTCATCAATTGATGTGTATGCATTGAGATCTGCGCCGAACTTCACGCCAATACCCTCAAGGTAATTGATCATTGCCTTACCCGGAAAATGTTCTGTTCCATTAAAGCACATGTGCTCAAGGAAGTGTGCAAGTCCGCGTTGATGCTCCTCCTCCTGTATTGAACCAACCTTCTGTGCAATGTAGAAATTCACAAGATTCTCGGGATTCTTGTTGTGACGAATGTAGTAGGTAATGCCGTTCTTGAGTTTACCCACCCTGATTGTTGGATCCAAAGGCAATTGCTCACCATCCTTCACAGCCTGTGCAGGAAGGCTAACGGTGATAGCAACAATGACCAACAAAAGGAATTTGATGTACTTTTTCATTGGATTTGTTTATAATGTTATAAAATGTTCTATAAGCGGGATTTGCCATAAGTTTCTTGCTGAAGCAAAATACATAATAGAATGCAAATTTAACAAAATAAACAATATGATAATATATAGAGGTTCTTTTTATAACAAATTCACATATTGAAACAGTATATTAACAGTTGTCGTATCTAAAAAGCATTGGACAAGGATAGCGTTTAACCGGCCTTAAATTTCTGGTATAATATTCACAATGCTCAATGATGAATGGTCTGGAATCGCCATGTGCAGCACGGAACTGAATTTCTGCAATTATCTCTCTCTCGTCCACACTGCGGCTTGCAGCTGCGTCAAATTCAAGACATTTGTCAAACAAACCGGCTTCACGACAGAGTTCAGCTCTAATACTTGCCGGTACAAGGCCGTCACCATTCTCCAGCACATAGAGAATAGATTTTATAAAAAGCAAAATATCGTCAGAAGGAGCAATCCTCTTCTTCCCGGGAGAACGGCTGTACTCATCGTTGAATGCGCGGACAATCTCCATTGATAACCGCACGCAATATTCACTATTGCATTCATTCCCCTCCAACAGTTGCCAGTAGGCCTCCTTCAGTTCCTGAAGAGAATAACTGCGGCAATCGGTCTCTTTACCAAATTCAGCACACTCCTTCACATAATCGGTATACCATATGAATTTTCCTGTTTTCTGCGATTTCTGTACAACCGATACAAATTCTTTACGGCAAGCAAGACGCCCGTCCGACCATTCAAGACATCTCAACCGGCACTTCAAATCGCCATTGCAGTAAAACAACTCACCGTCCTTGCTGTTTCCAAAGTAAAACTCATTCATTTCCCTATCTTTCATTGTGTTGTGATTTATATTCTCTGTTAATAAGTAGCGTCAGCAAGCCTGAATATCACAGAAAGCACATTTATATTCAGTTTTTTTAACAACTTGACAACGTCTCTATTCATTATAACAATCAAGCATGCCTAAATGTTTTGTACAAATGCCACTTTTTTTATCTTTTTATCATTATCTTCGCAGTAACAAACTAAAAAGTGATATGAAGATACGTTTTGATTCCGATTACATAGAGGGCGCTCATCCCTCAATACTCAAAGCGCTTGACGACAGCAATCTCGAGCAGCATGTGGGTTATGGTTGCGATGGCTATTGCGAAAGGGCGCGTAATATAATAAGGGCGCATTGTGGAGATAACACACTTGGTGTGCAGTTCTTGGTTGGTGGTACACAAGCCAATGTTACTGTCATTGATGCCCTACTCTACAGTTATCAGGGTGTAATCTCGGCCGACAGCGGCCATATCAATGTTCACGAGACCGGTGCACCCGAAGCAACAGGCCACAAGATCATCGCTTTGCCAACAACCGACGGCCGCCTTTCGCTTGAACAGATTGCCGAGTGCTACCACAACCACTGGAACGACCACTCGCACGAACACACCGTGCAGCCGGGCATGGTATATCTCTCCAGCCCTGCCGAGAACGGACTTATATACAGCAAGGACGAGTTGACTGCAATATCAGAGTTCTGTCACCAACATGGCCTTTATCTCTTTGTCGATGGTGCGCGCCTTGGTTATGGACTTTGCTCCGATGGCTGTGATGTAACGCTGGCCGACCTGGCAAACTTGTGCGATGTTTTTTACATTGGCGGCACCAAAGTTGGTGCGCTCTTCGGAGAAGCGGTTGTTTTTAAAGGTGAGGAGTTGCACCGCAGTTTCCGCTATGCAATAAAGCAGCACGGTGGCATGCTGGCAAAAGGCCGACTGCTAGGCATACAGTTCGAGCAACTGCTTAAAGGCGGTGAAGACTGCCTCTACTTCCAACTTGCTCGTCATGCCAATGCAATGGCAAAAAGAATACGCAAGGCCTTTGAGGACAAAGGCGTTAAAATGTGGATTGACTCTCCCACAAACATGCAGTTTCCTCTTTTGACAAAAGAGCAGCAAGCCATATTGGGCGAAAAGTTTGTTCCTGAGTTCTGGGGAAAATATGACGCTGAACGAGACATCGTACGTTTCTGCACAAGTTGGGCAACACTTCCGGAAAATGTAGATACCTTGTGTGATTATATCGAAAGAATGTTGTAATTATGGAAAACGAACGCATAGAAAAAGTATTAGGTTATCTCAACACAAAAGGGTTTGAATACAGTTGGTACAGCCATCCCGAGGCACCAACAATTGAAATTGCGCGACAGTATTGGAAACAGGATGGCTCAAAGCACTGCAAGAACCTCTTTTTCCGCAACCACAAGGGCAACCGCCACTATCTTGTAGTGCTTGACTGCGAGCGCGACCTTGATATACACGACCTTGAAAAACGCCTGCACCAAGGAAAGCTCTCCTTTGCATCGCCACAGCGCATGGAAAAGTATCTTGGTCTGCAGCCGGGCTCAGTTTCACCATTTGGCCTTATAAACGACACCGAGAATCATGTACATCTTTTTATGGACAAGAACCTGCTTGATGAGAAGGCTTTGAGTTTCCACCCCAACGACAACCATGCAACAGTGGTCATTGAGGCTGATGAGTTCATGCGCTACCTTAATGCAGTGGGTAACAGTTTCGAGTTTATCGAACTATATGACAAGTAGTTAAAAAGAAGATGACTCAAAAGTCATTTTGCAAAGAGAACAACCCCAGCCAGAATAGCTCTGGCTGGGGTTGTTTGTCCTAAAAGTGGGATCACCCTCTTTTGTTTTCTATTACATATGAACATCACGTAACAGGTCGTTCACGGTCTTTACCGGATTGAAGGTGATAAGTGGTACCTCTACGAATATCGTATTCCAATCGCTCATCGCTCCGTTCCACAAGCCCGGGAGTTCCATAGCCTTGAGTTCACGGCCATTCTTTGATTTGTGGGAGATGAAACCAGTGTTGTGGTCTACAAACTTCGGAAGGTCGAATTTCTCACCCTTGTAGTTCTTTACAGCACAGACAAGGTCTACAGGGTTAAAGTGTGTTCCATTCTCGAACATAGCCTTTGCTTCAGCATCCGCCATATCAATCTGTGAACTCTCAAGAATCTGCAATGAGACTGTACCATCACTGTTATATGCAAGGAATGGACCACCACCCGGTTCGCCAATATTCCTTACCATTCCGCACACACGCATCGGACGGTTGAACTTCTTGCGCAGATAGAGTACAAGGTCGCAATCCTCCATGTTCTTGATTTCGGCATTGCGGCACTGCAAGTCCTGCTGCAGGAATCGTATCATATCCTCAATCTGCTCATGGGTATACTTGCCACTGTCAATGAGTTGCAGATACTCGAATACCTTCTGCTGCATCTTCACGAGTATGCCGGCTAGCACCTTTTTATATGTAACGGTATCGGGTTTCAGACGATCAGGCACAACATTGTCTATGTTTTTTATAAAAATGACATCGGCATCAATGTCGTTGAGGTTCTCAATGAGGGCACCATGACCACCGGGTCGGAACACCAATGTTCCATTCTCACGGAAAGGAGTATTGTCGGCATTGGCAGCAATGGTGTCCGTGCTCTGTTTCTGTTCCGAGAAAGAGATGTCATATTTCACATTGAACAGTTTTTCATAATATGCCTTGCGCCCGGCAACCAACTCCTCGAACAGCGCCTTGTGGTTAGGTGAGACAGTGAAATGCAACTTCACCACCCCATTTGTAGCAGCATATAGTGCGCCTTCAACAAAATGTTCCTCGGCCGATGTGCGTGCGGCCTCTTCGTAAGTGTGGAACTTGAGCAATCCTTTAGGCAATGAACCATAGTTCAGTCCTGTAAAATCGAGCAGATTGAAGACAACATTCTTGTAATCGCCCTTTTCCACAAGTTCCTTGATGGTTTGTTTGCAGTTCTTTACACACATATCGTTAAGGTCGGCATAGAAGGCAAACTTGTCAATGTGTTCAAAGAATTTCTTTTCAAAATCGGTTGTAGGCGAATCATAATCGGCGCTCAAGAACGAGAAAAGGTCCTTGAACATTCGGCTGGCGGCTCCCGATGCAGGAACGAACTTTAGTATGGCATTGCCAGCCGCACAGTAACTGTCCCACTCTTTCAAGTACTCCTCAATCTCCTGCTGCGTGGGGGCCAGCACACCCCTTTCTGTTGTTGCAGCTCCTTCAAGTTTGAGGAATGGGAAACCTGTCTTGAATCTTCTTAACTGTTCGGCAACAATTTCGGCCGAAATACCTTTTTTGCTCAAATGCAATTGGTCTGCCTTGCTAATCATAATATGGTTGGTTAAAGTTTTTCTAAGGGCGAAAATAGAAATAATTTCTATAAATGACAAAAAAATGCTGATTTTTAAAATAGAAAAACTAAATTCGCACTTTAAAAGGAGAGAAAATGACTATGAGCGAGTTTTTGATACATAATGATGATGAAAAGAGAGTAATCCTTGAACTCACTGAAGTTCTTGTAAAAAACATTGAGGGAGGTGTTGAATCGGCTGCTTACAAATATATCCACGAGAGAACCTTGAATGCCATTACAGACGGCAGGATTACAAGGGACTCGCTTGGGTTCAGTCCGGTGGTCACAGATATGCAGACCGCAGTACTTGTGGGCAATGAGATTGGTTTCCAGAATGAAATAATAACAAGTATCCTGCTCAACCGTTGTGTCAACGCAGGCACAGCAACCATTGAAGAGATAAAGGATATTTATGGCGAGAGCGTTACAAAAATTCTCACAAACCTCATACAGATAAACACCCTCTATGCCAAAAGCCCGACTATAGAATCCGAGAATTTCAGGAATCTCCTCCTCTCGTTCACAAACGACATGCGTGTCATTCTCATAATGATATCAAGCCGACTTGTGATGCTACGTGGTCTCTTCAATTCTACCAATGACGAGGCACGTCGTCTTGTTGCCAACGAGGCTTCAAAACTATATATTCCACTTGCGCACAAGCTCGGTTTCTACAAATTGAAATCGGAGATGGAAGACCTTGCACTGCGCTATACCGAGACTGAGATATACGCCGAACTCAGCCGCAAACTCGAGGAGACAGCAGCTTCACGCGAGGATTACATTGCATCATTCATCAAGCCCATTGAGAGGCAACTGAAGATGCACCCCCACATAAAGTTCCGCATAAAAGGACGCACTAAGTCCATTAACTCGATATGGCAGAAGATGAAGAAACAGCAACGCCCATTTGAGCAGATATACGACCTCTTCGCCATACGAATAATCATAGACAGCGAACCCAAGAACGAAAAGAGCGAATGCTGGCAGGTTTACTCAATTGTTGCCGACATGTACACACCCAATCCTCACCGTCTGCGCGACTGGCTCTCCGTGCCAAAAAGCAATGGTTATGAGTCACTACACACAACAGTGATGGGCCCTGAAGGCCGTTGGGTCGAGGTACAGATTCGTACAGAGCGAATGGATGCCGTTGCCGAGCATGGTCTTGCTGCACACTGGCGCTACAAAGGTGTACAGAGCGAGAAGGGACTTGACAACCTGCTAGCATCAATACGCGACACACTTGAGAGCATCGGCGAGGAGAGTGCAGTAGAGAACAAGTTCAAGATGGAACTCTACAAGGATGAGATTTTCATCTTCACACCCAAAGGCGACCTCTATCGTCTTGCAAAAGGCGCGACAATTCTCGACTTTGCCTTTTCAATACACACCGGTTTGGGATGCCGATGCACCGGCGCGCTGGTAAACGGACGTAATGTACCACTACGGCACGCGCTGAACAATGGCGACCAGGTCGAAATCATAACCTCGAACAGCCAGACCCCTAAACTTGCCTGGCTTAACATTGTGCAGACAGGGCGTGCACGTGCAAAGATTCGTCAGGCATTGAAAGAGATACGCGCCAAGCAGGCCGACATGGGACGTGAGACCATCGTACGCAAACTAAAGAACCACAAGATTGAGTTCGACGAGTCTGTCATGGACCATCTCATACGCAAGATGGGATTCAAGCGCTTGACCGACTTCTATCAGAACGTATCGGACGGAGTCATTGACATTGCCGACGTAATCAAGAGATACCAAGCGCTGCTCACCCCCGAGAGTGACAACAATGAGCCGCAGCGCAGTGCGGGCGACTTCACCTTCAGCGGCAAGGAGCAGAACACCTCAGGCGATGTGCTCATAATTGAGCGCAACCTCAAAGGGGTCGACTACAAACTGGCAAAATGCTGCTCACCAATCTTTGGCGACGATGTATTCGGTTTTGTCACCATCAACGGCGGAATTTCAATCCATCGCAAGGATTGTGCCAATGCAAGGCAGTTGCAGGAGCGTTTCCCCTATCGTGTCATCGAGGCGCGATGGAGTGAGATTGAGAATTCGAACGCCTTGTTCCCTGTAACATTGCGCATTGTCGGCAACGACAACATAGGAGTGGTGACCAACATAACATCTGTCATATCACAAGAGAAGGACGTCATGATGCGCGGTATAAACATCGAGTCGCACGACACTCTCTTCTCGGGCACTTTATCACTTCTTGTTGGCGGCAACACAAAACTCAACAAACTCATTGCAAAGATTGAGAGCGTCAAGGGTGTGAAACAGGTGAAGCGCAGTTAAAAATGCATAAAAAGAGAATAAATCCATTGATTTGCAGTATTTTTGTACAAACTCAATCCAAACACAAAATGAAAAAGACATTGTTATTTATACTGTGCGCCATACTCTCTTTTGCAGCAAAGGCAGATGACCCCAAGCGCGCAGAGATTAAATTTGAAAAGACAACTATTGATCTGGGCAAGTTCGGCCATGAGACCCCGATACAAAGATGTGCTTTTGTCTTTACCAATACTGGCGACGCCGACCTGTATATACATCAGATATTCACCAGTTGCCGTTGCACAGGTAAAGAGTACCCCACCCATGCCATAAAGCCCGGAGCACAAGATTCAATCATTGTGATTTTCAACGGTGAGAAAAGTGCTCCACGCAAGTTCAGGACAAGCATCACCGTGCACAGCAACGCAAAGGCCGAAATGACAAAGGTCTACATCAAGGGCGAGATGCTACCCAAAAAGGTTCAGGAACTCGAGGTGATTGAGGTTGAAGAATGAGGCATAGAGCAGATGCCGCATAAAACAGGAAGATGACTAAAAAGTCATTTTGCAAAGAGCACACCCCCAGGCAGAGTAAATTCTGGCTGGGGGTGTTAGTTCTAAAAGTGGACTCACCCTCTTTTGATAGGGTTCGTTATTCAAACATATTTATAAGTCTGCGTTTTACAGCATCAGTCTCAAGCAGAATTTTTATAAATTCCCTTGCAGCGCTCTTCTGGTAAGCATCCTTCAACCTGAGCAGTGATGCCTCCATTACATTATCCGGTTCATTGAGAGGTATTGCTTTGAAACGTGTCTTTCCAAATACCGCCGATGTCGAGAGGATTGTTGCGTAGTGCCCTGTCGCTACCATCTGCAGCAGAATATTCGTCTCATTCAGTTCAAGATTTGAATGCAGTTCAATACCTTCCTTTTCAGTCAGGCGATCGAGCATAGTACGCGCCTGTAGACCTTTTGACGGCAACAGCAGCATTGTCCCGGCAGCCTCCTGCAACTTTATATCCTTGCGTGCAGCAAGCGGGTGTTCTTTTGAGACAACAAGCGCCAGGGTATTCTCAAAAAGCGGCATCGAGTCAATGTCGGGCGCCTCGGACAAAGGTTTGTAGGACAACACGAAATCCACCTTACGCTCACGCAGTAATTCAAGCAGTTCGTCAACAGTCTTGTATATTATTTCGAGTTTGATACCCGGAAACTCCTTTAGGAAGCAGATGACACCTTCAGTAAGCACTGTACTCAGACTGTATGTTACCCCAATCTTCAGTGTGCCGGTCCTCACATGCTGCAGGTCGTAGAGACGCTGCACCCCATCCTCGGCCTCCTGTATTGTCTTTCGGGCAAAGGGTAGAAACTCCTCACCGGCCTCTGTTAGCGAGATGTGCCTGCTGTTGCGCAGGAACAGTTCAAAGCCCAGTTCATACTCCAATTGTTTTATCTGCTGCGAAAGAGTACTTTGCGTTATGTAGAGATGCTTTGCTGCAACCGAAAAGTTGAGATATTCTGCGCTCTTTACAAAATATTTAAGTTGTCGCAACTCCATAGCCTTGTATCTGTTTTTTATTTCGGTTGCGAATATAAGAAATCTGCTCCACATAACGAATTATGCAGAGCAGAAATATATAAAACTATTTTCTATATGTTATCAGAAACCGATAAAAATGAGCATTGCGTAACCGAGTGCAAGACCCATGAGACCAATGATGATACCCACCTTCATCATATCCTTCTGCTCAATGAAACCGGTTGAGTGAGCAATAGCATTAGGAGGTGTAGAGATTGGCAGAATCATTGAAACTGATGATGCGATTGCAATACCAACCAACATTGCCTGTGGACCACCGTAACTATCGAGTGACGCACCAAGACCACCTGCTACCACACCAAGCACCGGAACAAGCAAAGATGTTGCTGCCGAGTGAGAGATGAAGTTTGAGAAACCGAAGCAAATGATACCTGCGAGAATCATCACTACCAGCGGTGAGAAGTTGTCAAATGGAACAGTGTTCACGATAAGGCTGCTCAAACTTACAGAACTTGCGTCCTTGTAGTTCAGCGCTACGCCGAGTGCGAAACCACCGGCAACCATCCAAAGAACACTCCAGTTAATCTCCTCAAGGTCACGACGGGTAAGGATACCTGTTGCGCAGAATATTGCAATAGGAATCATTGCCACAACGTTTGTATCCACACCCCAAAGGTCTGTACCGAACATCCACATAAAGATTGTGATGACGAATGCAGCAACCACTGACCATGTGTGACGGTCCCATTTGATATCGCCCTCAATCTCAATCTTGATATTCTTCTGTTTAAAGGGGAAAAGAATACGCAACAGCAACCAAGAGAGGAACAAAAGCAACAGCACGAAGGGAGCCATTTTAATAGTCCAATCGACGAAGCTGATTCCCATACCCTGCGATGCAAGATAATCGAGTGCAATCATATTGGGAGGTGTACCGAT
>JAEIGA010003660.1_pt1 | contig 23979 bp, 11 predicted proteins | sample 9270691 | NCBI WGS metagenome assembly JAEIGA01 (sample SAMN17057246, study PRJNA624740) | gut metagenome | biome: biome; isolation source: fecal sample | host: Bos grunniens | place: China: Xizang | collected 2019 | reverse complement strand
TGGCAGAGTGCATGGGATAACCCAGAGCGAGATGAGATATATGTAGAGGACATTCTACGCGAGTGCAATGCAGATGAGGAATATATAGCGTACATAGTAGAAAACATCCTTGCACAACGAGAAATGACATAATGGGAGCGATAAAGCGTGGGGATATATATCACAGGTATTTTACAACTACCAAGCCCCCAAAGTATAAGTTCTTCGTTATAGTGGGCGAAGATGAAGATAGCTATGTAGGTTACTTCTTTATTAACTCGGCAATAAACTCTACAATACTACGCAATCAGCGAATGCTCGATATGCAGATGCCTATATCGCCAACAACATATCCGTTCCTCGATCATAGCTCATTTATCGCAGGACATCAGTTGTCGAAGATAAGAAAGAATGACCTTATAGTGGAGTTGTACGAAGGAACAGCAAGCTACAAAGGCAAGATGACAAAGGATGATATGTCTCTACTGCTTGAAGCAGCATTGCAGTCGCCTCTATTCTCTGCAAAGGATAAAAAGTATTTTGAGTATGAGTAACAAAGTAGATAAAAGCATAACAAAGGAGAGGTAGAATGGTAATCGTATCGTTACTCCTATCGTTACAATAACATCGGAATATTTGGAAAGATGAAATTTTCTGCATACCTTTGTAGCGGATATAACTCTATAATATATAGTGCTATGAAAAGGAAGGTAACAAAGGAGGAAGCAATCGCTCGTATCAAGAGGATGGAGTGGGTGCAAGAGGAAATATTCAAATGTATAGATAAAAGACTGCCTCTATCTACTTTGCGACAGAAAGGAATAGAAGTGTGCAACTTTAATACAGGGAAATAATGATCTTCGATATAGGGCGAGTTAACAAAGTTTCTCCTTATGAAGTATACTGGGAGGGTGAAGGAAACGCCCTCCTTTTCTGTACTCAAAGCGGATGCGAGTATGAGGTAACTTTCATAAGGGATTGCAAAGTACTTGATGGATTAGAGACGTATCAGTTTTCATTTAAACCAATCTACGGAAAAGGCGGGTACGATGCAAATATCAAAGTCGTAATAAGGTGTATTATTGATGAGTTTTTAAGCGCAAACGAGAGTGCGATAATATATGTGGCGAGAGCAGATGAGATAGACGCACGATGTAGGAATAGACTATTTTTACAATGGTTTTCCCATGCGGAAGCGCAGAACGGTGGAAGATACATAATCAAAATAATTGGAGATAGAGCGGGCTTGATAATTTGTAGGAATAACCCACTGCTTGCAGAGTATATCGAAGCTGCAGAAGAATTGAATGCAACATTAGAAAAGGTCGACTAATGACACACGAAGAGATAAAAAAAACAATAGCCCGCAGTGGTAAGACGCAGAGCGAGGTGGCAGAGGCAATGGGTATATCGAAACAATCCCTTAACTGCCGACTATCACGCTCCAACATCTCGGTGGATACCATAGAGCGCGTAGCACAAGCACTCGGTATATCGCCCGCAGAGTTCTTCGAAAGCCAACTACGCGAAGAGAATGAAAGACTACGCAAACTCGTGCAAGAGCAGATGCGGACAATACAAGTGCTCATGAATGGTCAAAAGGGAGAATAGGTCTTAAGGAAAAACAAAAGATTATACCATATTTATTGGTCAAAAGGCAGAAAAAGAGCGGGGCTTAAACCTCGCTCTCTTCTGTTTATTTGTGCGTGACTTTATATATACTTTGTATATATACCTTACATATTGCGCGTGAAAAGTCACAATGTGCGGAACATGTGCGCGATTTGTGCGTTACCTCATTCGCCTCATAAACTTGATATACCACTCGAAATCTATGTGCGTGATAGAAGGATTGAATGTCTCTCCCTGCTTTGGCTCCATGAACATGTGATACTTGAAATACTTGGCAGAGAAAGGTGTTCTCCTCAAAGTGAAAGGATTTACCTTGTGAGGCTCAATCTCTATCTCATGCTCACGCAGGGTCATGTAGTCCGTGCCATTCACAGAGCCTGTAAGATGCACATGAGACATCACAGTCTTATCGCCACTACTCATGCGAGGGACAATGGTGTCCAGCCTCTTAAACTCGATGTTACCGAGCTTTATGGGGCGTGTGGTGATAGTCATAGGCAATGCCTTACTCTCATCCTCATCTGCGAGGTCATAGATAGTATTGCCGAGGTACAACTCATCGGTATTGAGTTTGAAGCCCTCGAGGTCTCGCGTAGACCAATATCCCGCATCGAGGTTATATACATAGGCCACACCCTCCTTATCAGTCTCATTGAGCAACACAATCTCGTTATACTGCTTGGGATGGATAATTTTACATGAGCGCAAGAAGTCGAGAGGTGGCATGCCCGCACTATCATGTATAGGCGTAGATATAACCTGCGTGCCTTGCGATGTAAGCAGATGCACACCCTTCTCCGTGATGTAGACGATAGCACCATTTATGGCAAGAGTATTGGGGTTGATAATCTTGTCATAGTTGATGGCAGCAACAGAGGCATATAAGGTATTGCTACCCGCCACAAGAGCAAAGATACCCTCCTCAGTAAAGGCATACAACGGAAGCTCACCTACCTTCATCTCGTGCATCTCGATAGCTGCCGACTGAAGGGCAAGGATGCGGTTGTTGCTACTGCCTACTGCGTAACTATTCTCAAAGGGAAATGAGAAGCAGTTGTTGGGTGCTGATACCTGTATATTGTTCGGCTGAGTAATAATATCCCTATTAGGAATAGAAATATAATTGTCAGCCCACGAAAGAGTAATAGGCGGATATTTTAGTGATTTGGTAGGGGAGTTTACAAAGTAAGCGATATTATTGCTCACTGAAGGTTGTAACTCAAAATGCGTAGCCATATCGGTTCCACGCTGAATTAGGTATTTCTTCGCACGATAATCAGGGTATGATAAGATGAGCGGAGTAGGGTAGGGAGACGGAGGGATTGAATTGATATTAGAGCTTTGATGAGCATAATATGACAAACCATTAGCCTCTATGACTGTAGCAATATCATATTGGGTAAGGTCAGTAGCAATAGACGGAGATAAAAAGTTGCTTATATCGTAGCCGTCAAACAACTTTGTCTGTGTGTCAAAAAGATGTAGGCGATTATTGTAATCAAAATTACCGCCGCCTCTGATTACATGGACGTTATTATTTGGGAGGTATAGAGTATTGGTCTCGATATTTTCAAGGTTTGTTCGAGTAAGGGAAAATCCAAAACTACTTACACCTTTTACAATAGCTTTAGACTGCATTAGATAAAAAGGCTGGACAGGGAGATTGTTATTTGCATAAGCATTCTGTATCCCAAAAATACCTTCCTTGTCTATTAACTTAGAGTAATCAAAGATGCTATAAATACGTGTAGCATAACAAACAATAGAGTCTATAATATCTGTATTAATGTCGTTAGGAATACTAAATATAGCTTCTCCTTTCACATATTGCATAGCATTATCTTCGTAAGGGGCAGTAGTATAGTGATGTTCTATAGCTAAATATCTATCACTTTCGCCATACATTCCAGTGGTGAGATATCGCTGATTGTTTGAAATGTCTCTCTCACTGGCGATAATGTGCATCATAGATGGAGATATTATGGTGCCATCAATCATACGATATGCAACAAAGAATGCCACCTCTCCGTGCCACGCATCCTGTTGTTCTATCTCATCTGTCGTGGAGAACGTAGAAATCATTGGGTTATGTGATTGCATATTCGCAATAGGGTATACAACTTTGGATATATCACCTATGGAGTCATCTGTATAATCTTTCCAAGCACCCTCGCTACCAATATATTTCCACGGTTTCATAGGATATAATGTCTTTGTGATAGACCTCACATTAGGAGCTTGAGGGAATGAAAATTTGATATATTTAGAGTCTTGGAAGAAGAAGTATACATTGGATGTGCCAACATTGAAGATTAAAACATTGCCGAAATGTGTTATGGAGTCAACATTTCTAATCGTATCGATATATGCAATAGTAGGTTGTTCATCTTCGTGTAATGCAATGGTTACATATTCATCAGGTTCATCCTTATATCGTGCTATATAAGTATTCTCTCCTGCTGCAGGATGATGGTAGACGATATCGAACTCTGCGACTATATCATCAAGCAAGACAGCCGTTGTGCTATGCTCATGCACAGGTCTCCATGCGTTATCCTTATATCGCACATTGTGCAGTTCCTCGCAAGCACCATCCTTAACGATGTCATCGGGGGTAGACCTGTCGAGACCAATAATTGCCACGCTCGTCTTTTGTCTTTGTGGCGTACTTAACTTTTCGTAATCACTCTGTTTCATGTTTATAGGAATTTATTTGTAAGTTCTCCTGAATACTATTGTCGAAGATGTTGTATATCTTCGTTATTGATGCGCTCTCCGTGGGCTTATTCTCCTCCTTGAGGCGTGTATTCTCATCCACTATCGCTATACACTTGGTGGCGATGTTCAAGAGGTCAGCATCCTTAATCTCCATCCTTCGTAAGTCATCCTTGAGACGCTCTCTCAACTCATCGAGAGCCATATCGCCAATCTCCTTGAGCTTCGCAGTAACCTCGCTCACAACGGTGGCTATCTCTTTGTCTACTATCTCCTGCTCTACGATGTCACATATGCTCTGCGCACGCTCCCTATAGCTCTGCCTCTCTGCTTCGCTAAGGTTATCCCATGCGCGTTGTATGGTAGTGTGGTGCACACCTGTGACCTGCTCACTCTGCCATGTAGAGAAATTGCTTCGCACATACTCGAGCAGAGCAACATCCATCTGCGACTTCGGAACTTTGCTCTTAGATTTAGGCTTTTTCTCCTCCTTAATCTTTGGTAATTTTCTTCGTGCCATAATAAAGTGCCATTCTTTTGTTGCAAAGGTAAAGATAAATCTTTACTTTTATGCCATAAAATTAACAAATATCAATATGTTAGGCACAATATTAGGTTCAGGCATTAATCTCGTAGCCAATGGCATAGGCTCGTGGTTAGCAAATAAAAGACAGCGAGAGGCAAATGAGCAGTTAGATGCACATTATGCCAAGCAGATCGGAGAACTCGACAAAGAGATAAACAGCAGTTACCTCGATAGGGCAGACTCGCGTAATGCGCTACGCAAGCTCACAGACGCAAATACGGAGGCTATGCGCCAACTCAACACCTCGGCTATTCGTGGGGGTGCTACAGATGAGGCAAAGGTGGCTATGGCATCGCAGCTTAACAAGCGCACAGCAGATGTCGTAGGCGATATTGCAGCTATAGGAGAGCAGCATAAGGACTCATTGAGACAGCAGAAGAGAGTATTGGAGAGTCAGCATGCACTCACAAAGTATAAGAGACTCTCCGACCAATCGGGTATAGATAAGCTCCTCGCAGGTATAGGCACGGCTGCGCAAGCAATAGGTGGGGCATGGGGAACTCCTCAGGATGCTACTGCCACCACCACAACAACGAGCACCCCAGCCTCCACAACAAGTGGTGTAGAAGCAGCGACAAATATAGCAAACAGCGTAATTGCTAACAACCCTGCGATACAAACAATCCTCGATCCCACAGGGAAGGCAGTAAGGGATGCGCTGGGAGATAATCAATTTAAGTACGGTCAAACATTGTAGGCTATGGCGATAAAGAAGATAGAAGACGATTGGGAGATTACTCCCACCACGGCAACGGAGAATGCCGAGGCTCAGGCGAGGATGGCTGCTGCCATACCTGCAGAGACTACTACAGAAGCAGAGGAGCAGACTGAAGTAAAAGAGGTTGCCCCAGCATCTTACATGGATACAATATCCTCACTTTGGGGTATGCCTATAGCGAGTAGAAGGGCAGATGTGGCAACGGCAGGGCAGACGCTCTCAGCGCGTGCACAAGAAGCTGAGGAAGCACGCAAGTTGTTGGCTAAGGCAAAGGAGAATCGTAGAAGTGTCCTTAATACGTTGCTCGAGGAGCAGAAGCCTGTTCGCAAGGAAGATGAGGAGAAGCTACTCCGCAATAGAGCTCTCGTCAAGGGTTTAGGAGATGTTGTGAGTGCTATAGCATCAGGAGCACACGCATATGGCAAGCGAGGCGCAGGTGTCGTACCTACGCTTGCAAGCAACTCTCCCTTGAAGGATATTGAGAAACTCAATGCGCTTCAAGATGAGTACCTCAAGCGCAAGGAGGCATGGAAGACTCTCGATATGAAGATACGCTTGGGCAATGTAGATGCAGAGAATGCAGAGGCGCAAGCAGCATATGCAAATGCCGTGGATCGCATGAAGGATGCGCAGAAGCGATATGATGATGCGAGAAAGGACTTTAATACTTTAACAGATGACTACCATAAGGATATGGCAGATGTTGTGGCAGAGGAGCGCAAGCAGGATAGAATGGATGCGCGTGAGAGATATCGACAGGGAGCTATAACCTATAGGGGAAACAATACAAATAAGGGAGGAGACAAGGCACGAGAGGCGAGGCGAGTTGATGTTTTCAATGCTTTGTTCCCATGGAAGCCCCGCGAGGTTATAACGAAGAAATATGATGAGGAGGGCAACGAGGCTGGGTATAGCACGCGAAAAAGCAAGTATAGTGAAGACCTCCCAGAGATTAAGGCTAAGGCGCGTATAAATGAATATGTGGATGCCGTATTTGACTTAGAAGATATGGGTTATACCGGAATGGCAGCCGTAAAACTTGTGCGAGCGCAGTTTGAGGAGGATATGAAGGCAGCTTCGGAATCTTTTAATGAAGATATTAAAAATTCAATAAATGGGAAATCAAAATAAGATCGTTGAGAGCATCCTCGCAAAGGAGAAGGCGAAGGGTGCTCCAAAGCCTGAGGACATCAAGCCTACGCAGGGCATGAGCATCGCAGAGAAGATTGTCGCTAAGGAGCAAGGAACACAGCAGCAGCTTGCAGACTTAACCGCTCGCATAGGTGCAAATGCCGAGGCGATGCAAAGTGCAATATCATACAAAGATGCACAGAAGGCAAAAGCAAGAGTGGCAGATTTGGGTAAGGGGCTGACACTTGACCAATACCCCACATTTGAGGAGCAGCAGGCGGAGCGAGCTCAATTTCTCGCAGAAACCAAGATGGCCGAGGCGAAAGCGAAGGCGAATAAGGAGTTCTATGAAACCAAGGTTGGGGATAGAGGCAAGGAACTCGTAGGCGAGGCTTCAAAGAGGTTGGGAGGCACGGTTGTCCCCGAGAAGCCTACAGATGTGCGTGATGAGCAAGGTCGTAAGCTCGGAGGTGCGCTCTACAAGTCGCACCCAGATGTTCAGGCATACGAAAAGGGGCAAGTTACGCATGCTTTAACTAAGGCTACAGGTGCTGATTACATATCTTTTGAGGATATGCCTGAGAAGGCACGCGAGGAGGCACGTAAGATTGCCGAGGCTTATGTAGCTAAGCACCCCGAAGATGCATACGATGTTGAGAACTTGACAAACTACTTCGCCAACGAGATATATGGTTCAGCACATCAGACACGCGTAAATAACGACGACAAGTATATGCGTGAGGCCTTCAAGGCTACTACGGGCATGGAGTATGAAACGTATATGCGTAATTATGCGAATAAGCTCAAGCGTGAGATCAAAGCATTGCGTGATCAATCATATGCCACAGCAGAGCGTGATGCTCGGAGCCGTGCGGACTATGACCTTATGCAGCCCAGCAATGAGTTGCTGCGCTTCTCCCCTTTAGAGGGTAAGGCTGCAGGTGAGGTGGCCTCAAAGCCCTACGATGACATGCTCGAGCAAATTGAGGCATGGGAGGAGAATGATTTCTCATCAGGTTTCTCAAGTGGTTTTGATACCTCAAATTTCCTATCTTTCGGTCTTGTGGATGTGTTGAACAACTACAAAACAAATGAGGCACTCGGGAAGGCGTATCGCGGAGAGAAGCTATCATCCGAGGAGGAGCGTCTTGTGCGCCTCATGCAGATACAGCAGGAGTTTGAGGATATACGAAAAGAGCTATATGAGCCACAGGGGTGGATGAGTTCTATTGGTGAGGGCGTGGGAACAACAGTGAATATGCTCCCAGAGTTTGCGGTGTCCATGGGTCTCACAGGTGGCTTAGGCTCTTTCTCTAAGATGGGCACGATGGCACAACTTAAAAATGCACTCAAAGTCGGAGGTGATGACTTGCTAAACTATGGAGCAAGCACTTTGCGTAAGGGTGCGTATAACTATGGTCTTGCCAAGGGTCGAGGTCTTATTGCGGCACCTCTCATGCCGACAACGTACAATACATATTTTGACACACTCAACTCGGGTTATAGCTTTAATGAGGATGGCAACCTCACATACACCCCTGTAGATAAGACGCAGGCATACTTCGGCTCGGTGTTCTCTACAGCAAATGAGATAAGCTCGGAGTATCTCGGTATAGGTATCGGCAGTGCCATAGGTTGGGGCGGTACAAAGCTCGGCAAGATGATAGCCAACACGCGCGTAGGAGGTGTTGCAACACGCGCTACTAATAAGGTGCGCAAGTATATTCCCAAGTTGTCGCCAGAGGCAAAGGTCGCCATGCGCACATTAGGTGTTCAGGCAGACCCTGTGTCGGAGACACTCTCGGAGGCATTGGGTGACATCATGACAAGCTATGAGCAGTCAATGATAGGCATGGATGTCGACATGAGCAAGTATGGCACTTTCGACTATTGGATGACCCTTGCGGGGGTGTCTCTCGTATATGGTGGTACCATGGCGACATTGGGTGCAGTAAAGAGTTATCGAGATGTTAAAAATGCGGTAAAGGAGCGTGATGCTATACTTGGAAAAATTTCTAACCGCAATCTGTATAATACACTTTTAGCTGCCTCTACATCGGATGATGTGGTGCTGGCATCCTCAGCCCTTGCAGACTTTGATTGGAAGGCTAATGATATAAGTCCCGAGGATAAGCGTTATGCCCGTGACTTCCGTGTTGCCGACCTCAATGTGAAGGTTATGCAGGGCGCAGTAGAGGAGGGTACACGCCTCGCGCAGTTTGAGGGGGCACTTGAGAATATGCGTGGCATAGTATATCAGGAGAGCGCAGGAGAACCAAGTGATAAGATATACGAGGCAGAGATGGATGGTAAGCCTGTGTATGTCATTAATGGTCTTGAGGAAGGTAATACCACAGACCTCGTTGTTGTCGTAGACCCTGCAACGGGCAATAAATCATCCGTAGATAAGAGCAAGATTACACCTACACGCCAATATACCGTAGATGAGTATATCGACGAGATGTACTCTAAGGCATTCTCTTTGGAGGAGGAGACAAAGCGCGTAGAGGATGTTAAGGCAAAGGCATTGCAGATGGAAAACCCCACCGAGAAAGATGTGCAGCGTGTGGCCTCTACACTTGATATCACACTCCCAAAGGTAGGTGATGCCGTGATGCTTGCTAATGGCAACATGGGGTCAGTAACAGAGAGGCTCTCTCCCACGGAGTTTGCTGTGCAGGACATGACAGGGGTAACCTATAAGGTGCATTTCACAGATATACTCTCGACAGATAAGCTCACGGCAACAGCGCAGGGTGCATTGGCACGCGGTGAGGTGCCTACAACTATAACAACTGCGCCACAGGAGGAGGCTATGGCAGAAACCACAACCGATGAGAACGGCATCACTATGGGTGGTGAGGTGACTGTGGATGGTCGTGTAGGCACGGTGCGTGCGCGTACTGAGAATGGCGACTATGTCGTAGCATTTGAGGATGAGAGTGGCAACTATGAGAATGCAGAGGTGGAGGTATATACTCCTACTGAAATGGCATCGCTCATGGGCGTTGCTCCTATGCCTACAGAGACTACCGAGTCTACAACCGAGGGTACACCTACTACTACGGAGGTTGCTACAACCGAGGATGGTAGTGTGGATATTGAGCAGATGTCAGCAGAGGATGCTGCGAAGGTGCTTGTAGAGCGTGCAGGGACTATCGAGGAGGCCATAGCGCAGGTTAAGCAAGTAATTGAGACTGTGACCGAGGAGCGCAAGAAGATGGCGAAGGCGGAGAAGAAGGCATCACTCAATGATGTCGGTAAGAAGAGCGCAGAGCTTCAAGCAATGGATACACGCCTCGAGTTCTATGGCGAGGTGCTGGGAGTGCTTGAGGGCATGCTTGCGGAACAGCAGAAGCAGACAATGACGGAGGCGCAGAATATTGCAGAGGAGGCTGGTGTAGCAGCAGAGCCAACCGCTCCAAGTGAGGGCGCTACGGCTACCGAGGAAAGCAAGGAGACGGAGATAAAGCCTACTGTAGGTCTTATACGCAATGGCGCAGAGATGAAGTTTACCGACAATGTTATTAGAATGGTGGACTTTATTGCTCAGCGTCTTGGCATTACCGTGGAGTTCGTGGATGGTCTTAAGAATGATGCGGGTCAGCCTATCAATGGCGACATCAAGGGTAAGCATGTGCGCATCTCTACAAAAGGCGATAGGGGTGTTAAGTTTATTGTAGGTCATGAGTTCTTCCATAGAATCAAGGACAACGTAGATGAGGCGACATATAATAAGTATATAGGTGCACTTAAGGAGTTCTTAGGCGAGGAGCGTTGGGAGGAGGCCTTAAACGAGCAGAAAAGCAAGTACCGTGCACACAATGTTGCGGTAGCGAAGAAGTCTATGGAGAGGATGACACCTGAGGAGGTGGCAGCCATTGCTCAGCAGTTGGGTGCGAATATTGAGGGCTTGAGTGCTGAGGATGCGAAGGCCGCAGTGGCAAGAGCAGCCATGAGAAAGGCAGAGCAGGGAGATGAGGTGGCACGCGCGTTATTCCCAACGATGCTAACTTACTCTGATGCGCTGATGCTTGAGGAGACAGCAGCCGATATAAGTGGCGAGATGGTGGCTAACTTGGATGCTTTCTCTAACTTCGTGGAGGATAATAAGTCGGAGTATGCTATAATCCGAGGCATACATAAGGCACTCCGCTACATCCATGATATGTTTGCATCATTTGGGCAGACGACACGCCAGCGCAAGGTTAAAAGACTCGTCAAGAACCTTGAGAACATCATGGCAGAGGCTGTGAAGAACGAGAGGGCGAATATCGAAAAGGCGCGTAAGGATGCGAATACCCCCGTAGATAACAAGGTGGAGACAACCGACAAGGGCGATGTAGAGGCAGTTACAAACGAGAAGACAGGACAGGGTAAGTTCTCACTCTCGACATATCGTGAGGGAGGTAGAGGAGCTCTTGCAGACTTCCTTGACAGTCGCGTGGCAGAGGAGGCTTTAACACCTAACGAGGCAGCCGAGATGATGCAGCAGATGGATGACATCTATGAGGCTTGCACGACAATGGCTGATAAGTATGAGCCTTTCGGTCAGTGGAGCGAGGCAAAGGTGGTAGAGGATAAGGATGGTAATCCTGTATTCTCAGTGATCAAGGCGAATGGTGACTACGCCATGAATCTTGACTTCTCACTTGTATGTAAGAAGCGTAGAACACTCGATGCAGTGCTTAACAACATGGTCAAGCGCGGGATGATCAAGAGTGTATCGCAGAAGGATACAACGGTAGCGAAGATTAACGAGGTTATCCGCAAGTATGGCTTCGAGACTGCATGCGCTCTATGCTTCGTAGATGCACGACGCTTCCAAGTTATCAAGACAGCACGACAGTTCTGTGATCTCTACAATGACATGGTTGATCTCCTCATCCCCAAGAAGAGTAATATCGCAGTCAACGAGTTTAACTTCGCAAATCGTGCGGATGTCGTAGTAGCAGAGAATAGCCTCGATATGATGAGCGATGATGCACTCAACATTGAGGCGGTGCGCAAGATTGGCTATAAGGTCGAGGGTAAGAAGAAGGATGGTAGCGACAAGTATGGCATGAGTGTAATGGCTAAGATTGCACGACATCTTGTTGAGCATCCTGAAGACCGCAAGCATCTATCTCCTTCAGATTTTATTTCTACTGCGGGATTCGATAGAGTCAAGGAGCAGAAGCCCGCCATCTTGAGTCTCTACAATGCGAAGAAGGGCACAGGAGGCCCAAAGGCAGCATTCAGCGATGTCCAGTATCTTAACGATATCATCCGCTCTAATTGGAAGGTGGATGAGGCGTATGCCGTAGGTGGCGTGCGCTTGCAGTCGTTCTGCGACTATGTGCCACGCATGGTCTTCGACTATATCCAGATGGTCGCTGAGCTTGCAGCGAAGAAACTCCCCGTACACGCATCTACAAAGGAGGCACTCTTTGCAAAGACATTCGGTCTTACAGGCATGAAGATAAACCTCTCACTCGTGCCCGATGTAGTAGAGGGTGGAGTAGCAGCAGGTCTCGATGCCGAGGGTAACTATGTATGGAAGCAGGGTGAGACATTCCCATATGAGGAGGCTATAGCATTGCAGAATGCTGAGGGCTATCGTAATAATTGTGGTACTATTGCCGTAGGTGTTAGCGATGCTCACATCCTCAAGATGCTTGACGATGATAATATCCGCATGGTAATCCCTTACCATAAGAGTGGTCTTCCAAAGCAGGTGGCGAAGATGAATAATGTTGCGGCCTTTACCGACTACACCAATGTGCAGAATACAACAAAGGATGGCAAGGCTATCACAAAGGAGGAGGCAAAGGAAGTGCCAAACTACAACGAATTGTTGCGCGAGCATAAGGATGCACGCAAGGCGGCACAGGCATATGTAGATTGGTGCACGGAGCGTGGCTACACTCCCAAGTTTGCCAAGTTCGCAACCCATCCTAACTACTATAAGTTGTTGGAGGATTTCACGACAATGGTGGATGGTAAGTATGTACCACAGGAGGCAGTTACCTTTACATTCCCCACCGAGGAGAGTGCTTTTGGGGGTCTCGAGTCGCTCATCGAGCAGGGCCTCGAGGAGGATGCCGTATTGGAGGGTCAGCGCGATGTCAAGGTAGATGCTATTGTCGAGGAGGTTGGCGAGGTGCTTGGCGTGCAGCCCAAGTTCTCGTTGAGTGAGGAGACAACGCAAATCTTCGATGCAGCAAAGGCAAAGTTTGGCACAACCTACGATATGCGTGAGGCTGGGTATATTTTGCCTGATGGTAGTATGCTCGATTTCAGTGGTAGACACCAAGTTGAAGGCGATGCATCGTTCTTGAATGGCGATAGAACAGTTGACCATAGAGAGATCTCCGATATTGCCTACGACACTGATGGCAATGAGACTGGCATAAATACCGACTTGGGGGACTTCTTGGATAGAGGTGCTATTCGTATTGATAGCAATGCGGGAGCAATCAATCTCAATGTAGCCCCAACTAAGGCTCAGAAGGATAGACTGAAGCGTCTTATTGAGCGAAATGATGGCTATGTGTATATAGATTTTGGCAAGGGATGGGATACCGAACATTATGCCGAATATGAAGCAGCAAGAGCCTCACGAGTATTGGGCGATATTGAAAGATACTTCGATGAGGGTATAAAGCCTGCTGGCAATGTGCGCTTCTCGTTACAGGAGACCAATGACCGCTTTAATGCAGAGCTGGCAACGCTTACCGAGGAGAATGCAAGAGAGAAAATCTTGAATGTCGGCACTCCATCTTCTATACTCCTTGCTTGTGGCATAGAGAATAAACCGATCCGTTTGTATGGCGCAAAATTGCTATCAAAAGTCCGTAAGCACGGTTATGACCTTGATGATTTGAAGAATCTGCCTTTGGCTATAAGTGAGCCAATAGCTGTGTTCAACGGATCAAAACCTAACAGTTTTGCGATTCTAACGGAGTTGCGTGTTGGAGATAATAATATATTGGCGGCACTATCAGTAGGCAAGGGTGGACACGATGTTGATTTTAATATTATCGCATCAGTATATGACAAGCGAGGAGACAGTGTAGCTCGTTGGGTAAATGATGGTAAGATGTTATGGGTGGATAAAAAGAAAGCCCTCGATTATTTCAGCGTTTCCGCTCCACTTGCGGAGGCTCAAAATAATCAAGAGCTTATATCTACTGCAAATATAATACAAAATTTCCAAAATCCAAAGATTGAGGCAAGAAATTCTCTCATTACCCCCGAAATGGATGCTACCTACCTTGATGCTGTGGAGCGTGGCGATATGGAGACCGCACAGAAGATGGTTATGGAGGCGGCCAAGCTCGCTATGCCTAACACAAAGGTAGTAGACGAGGATGGCAATCCAAAGGTGGTGTACCACGGCTCAAAGAGCGCCTTTAATGTATTTAGATTAGATAAGTTTGGGAAAACGGATGCAGGATTTCAGGGTAAAGGTTTCTATTTTACCCCCGATGAGAAGTATGCTCAAATTTATGGTGCTATCAATAGGAAGTTTTTCTTAAACATCACTAATCCTATTGATGCGTGGAAGAATGAAGTAGAAGCGTTTGCATTTGGAAGTGATACGGTAGAGGATGTCATGGCACGTATAGAAAACATGAAAGAAGACCTTGGGGATAAGTATGAGGCATTTGTAACTCTTGTTAGAGAGACAATTACTCCTGAGAGGCTCGCAGAGATTAATATGCATGACGGTACGATGCTCAACCTATCAGTCTCCGCAGAGTATGTAGCAGGTGCTCCTAACCAAATCAAGTCTGCTGACCCCATAACCTATGATGACAATGGTAATGTCATACCTCTCTCGGAGCGTTTCAACCCCGAGAAGGAGGATATTCGCTTCTCATTGCAGAGTGAGGAGGATGCACGCTTTGAACGCAAGGTTGCCTTCTTGACAGACCTCGTGCGTGAGTACAATATCCCATTGCCCACATTCATAGCGCAGACAAAGGAGGAATTTGTGCGCATGGTGCAAGATAACTTTGATCTTACGGATGACGAAGTAGAGGCAAATAGAGCAGAAATCGAGCGAATGGAGGGGGCGTACGTTCCAGAGGATGAAATTGTACTCATTAATGGTGGGGCAATACGCGGAAGAGAGCAAATGAGCGGTTGCGTGCGCCATGAATTCGGCCACTACATTACTAAAAAACATCTATTGAATGACATCCGACAAGCCGCAAATACGTTGGGCGAGGATGCACTTAAAAGGGCACAGCAAGAATTTCTACGAGGTTATAGTTATAAGGAGTTTGGTGCTGAAGGCGTGGTAAATGAACTTGTGTCTTATTTATCAGAGACTCCAACAATTCAAGAAATTATGTCTATCTTTGAGGGAAATTTGGAGGTAGATGAGTTTATTGGAAAGTTGCAGGCGCAGCTTGAGGCACGCAATGACTTGAAGGAAAAAGTTGTGTATATTGCGTTGCTTCCTTTGGCAAAGAAGAATATAGAATTACAAAAGAAACAATATGGATCAGAAAAAGAAAACATCATCGTCATTTCCCGTAAAGACTCGTCTGGACGAGGTAATTCAAAAAGCGAGGGAGGGTCGTCACCTTCATATAGCAAAGGGTTCAGCGGAACGCAAACCAGAAGTGCAGCGTATGATAGACGAGGCGAAGGCGCAGATGCGCAAGAAGTAACGCGCTACATGCTTCCCGACCCTGATCCAAGTGAGGTATTCTATGATGAGATACCCATCTTTGATGAGCAGGGTAACGAGGTAGACTTCAACACCCTCAATCCAGAGGAGGCAAAGGCAATCCTTGATAGCAAGGTGCGCCAGATGCTTGAGGCAGAGTATGAGCATAATATATCTGCCATCCGCAAGGAGGCACGAGAGGCACGACAGGCTATCATAGATCGCTACAACGAGGAGAAAGGGAAGCGCAAAAAGAATAACAAGCCATCGCGCACTAACGCAGCACGCATAGATGACATATTGGGTGATAAGCCTTTTGAAAGCCTTCCTTACGAGGATCAGGCTCTAATCCTTATTGCCACAGGTCAAGCAAAGATTCGTTGGAGTGATAAGGGCGCACAGAGAGGCCTTGCAAGTGAGCTTGGTCTCAAAGGCTCTAAGGGCGACAAACACGCATATCGTAGCATATGGAGTGGTGCCACTAAGTCGTTCAATGAGGTTGTACATGATTGGTGGGAGTCTATTGGAGGTCAGGAGCGAGGCATTGATGACCAAGACTTGCGCAATGCCCTTATAGAGGCTTTCCAGAGTGTGCAGAACGCTAAGGATGCTATGGGCGAGATTATACGCAAGTATGACGACCTCTCGGCAGAGCGTGATGCAGCCCTCGCAGAGGTAGAACGCATGGAGAATAAGGATTTGCGTGAGGCAAAGGCAGCATATGAGCAGCACTATGCAAACTTTGAGTTAGCAGAGGGCGAGGAGCGTGCAGCATACCATGACCGTGCAGCGCAGTTCTTTGCTAATCAAAACCTCTCACGCACAGATGAGATTCTTGAAGACCTTACAAACGAGCTTGAGCGACAGAAGCGCAAGATAGAGCGACTCAAGGCAGAGAATAAGGATATATACACGCCTCTTGCAGAGGGTATACAGAAGTCTAAGGATATTATCCTACATGCTCTTGAGCGACTCCGTTTGTTTGCAGGTATGGAGGAGGTAGACCTTAACGATGTGGCACGCCTCATCAATCTTGTTAAGACAGCGCGCAGTCAGCGACAGGTGGAGAATCTTGGTGCTCAGGCTACAGCCCTTGTGCAGCGCATATCTATTAAGAAGGCGAAGGCCAACCTTGGTCGTCTTCTCAGCCTCAAGTTATCTAATACCGATATCATCCATAAAATGCTTGCAGAGAGCGAGACATGGACAAAGGAAGAGCGTGAGGCGATTCTCAAGCACCTATGGAAGGTATCACGCAATGGCCTCCGTGTATCTAAGGCGGTGCATCGTGATACAAAGGAGATATTCGATGAGTTGAAGCGTCTTGTCGATGAATTCCGCAAAGAGAAGCTCAAGGGTCTCAATAACGAGCAGAAGGCTCTTGTCATTGAGACTAAGCTCAAGGCGATAGAGGCAGAGTTACATCCCGAGGTAGTCTACGATAAAGAGGGCAATGTACAGGATAACTCTAATCTCCCTACAGACTTCAATGCAGAGAATAAACATCTTGCAAAGTATCTCTTCAAGACATACCTTGAGATGCTTGCGGCAGAGAGCGCATACCATAATGCCTCAAAGGTGTTGCGTGAGAAGATTGACAATGGCGAGAAGACAGACGAGGCACAAGCAGAGGTGGCCGTAACACGCGAGGATTACCTACATGCACTCACACAGCTTAACAATACCCTCGAGCATCTTATCCTCAAGGGCAAGGATGAGCTCCGCGATTGGAATGCGCAGAAGGAGAAGCATGAGATAGAGATACGCAAAATGGGTATCGAGGCTATCGGTGGCGAGAAAGCACAACGTCAGGGTAAGCGCAGTAAGTGGGGTGCACGCCAGCGTGCGCGATGGAATACCTCAGTGAACGCTCCATATTGGACATTCGAGACTGTACTCGAGAAGATAGACCATAAGACCCCATATAAGAGGGGTAAATTCTATACTTACTTCGTGGATAAGTGGTCAGATGCTAATGACGACCTCATCACACGCTACATGGGTCACTTCGAGGAGTTGGGGGAGGCTATGCGCAAGTGCTTCCCCGATGATGCTACATTCATGAATAAGAAGCGTAACCCCTATCGTATGTTCCAATATATCATGCGTAAGGCAGAGTCTACGCCTATAGGTACTATAACCTACAAGGAGGGTGACAGCGATAGGCAGATGGTGTTAAATGTCGCAAATGCGATGTACATTATTGCCATGTGGAGGCAACCTCGTTACAAAGAGGCAATGGTAGAGAATGGCATCACACAGCAGGATATCGACACGCTCATGCAGAACATAGAAGCCAAGGAAGCGGGCTTTATTGGCTTCATGAACTGGGTTAACGAAAAATTCTTGCCAAGTACACGCCTCGAGTATGATGTCGTATTCCGCAAGATGAATGGTGGCTCAATGCCAAAAGAGGTTAACTACTTCCCTGCGCGTGTTGCAGCACACCAAGAGGTAGATCTTGCAAACATCGAGAATGGTGCTATGCCCACAACTCCTACTGCGCTCAAGGATCGTACCTCGCACAACATAATGCCAGAGATGGGCATGGACTACTTCAAGGTGCTCGAGGCGCACATTGAGGATATGGATAAGTGGGCAGCATATGCAGAGCTAACTGCAGACCTCAATGTATTACTCTCATCCGATGAGTTCCGCAGACGACTGAATGAGTATATGGGTGGTCTCGGTGGTGATGGTGGTGGCAAGGGTAGCCTCTATGAGCTATTTAAGCAGACCTCGCTTATTGCCACAGGCCTTTATCGTGGTGACGCGGGCATGCAGGCATTCTTGGGCAAGTTGCAGAAGGCTTGGGCTACAAGTAACATCGCATTCCGTGGATGGACTGCCTTGAAGCAGATTTCTTCTGTTACTACAGGCATGTTTGATAATTTGAGATTCTACAAGCATGCTCTCAAGGCGGCCTCTATTGTAGGCATATACTCAGAGATAAAGGATGCAATGGCGGTATCACCATCATTGAGGCAACGATGGAAGAGCGGTGCAGCAGGTATGGAGGCGTTGGCGCGTGAGGCACAGCGTGCAGATGGATACACAGTGCATCGTGGTGCATATGAGAAGTCACGAGATGTAGTAGGCGATGCCATCAAGTTGTTGGTGAGAGCGGGTATGACTCCCAATGCAGCCGTCGATCTCTTATCTTGCTCAATTATCGTAAACTCAGTATATGAGACCGAGATAGCACGCCTCACAGGAGGTAAGCGCGAGGCTACCGAGGAGGAGAAGCGTGCTGCGGTACGCAAGGCTGAGCGAGCGTTTAACACTACGCAGCAGTCGAGTGAGGGTGCATACCTTGCTCCTGTACAGGCTAACCCCGCATTTGGTGTTCTTACAACATACATGAATGCTTCCTTTGCACTTCACCGTAAGCGTATGGCAGGAGTTAAGGAGTTGTGGAAACTCATGACAAGTAAAGAGTATAGACGCTTCATCAAGGATGAGTATGGCGCGGATGCAGCCAAGATGAGTGCGGTAGATGCCATGAAGGATATTATGAGTGGCATAGCGGGTGAGTTGAGCTTCGCAGCAATGGGCTGGGGTCTCATGGAGTTTATGTCATGGGTTAATAGTTGGTTTAACGATGATGACGATGACGACGATACCGCAGCGGCAAAGGCGGAGTTTGCGGATATATGGTGGCAGTCATTCCTCAATGGATATCTCGGAGGCTCTTTGGCAACAAGCATTATGCAGGGCTTCGACACATCCCTCACTCCCGCATACGATGAGTTTATCAGCGATGTAAAGGGTGTCTTTGATGATAAGGGTGATGCAGTGAGCGAGGCCGCACAGGTAGCGACTAAATATGGTCTCGGTGTCGACCTCAAATCACTCTACAAGATAGGCGTAGGTGTTAAGAATCTTTTTGAGGAAGAGGAGCGCACAGGTGCTATTCTCATGCTCATCAATGCCCCTGAGCGTTATGTAAAAGCATTTGTTGGAGACCGCAGAGAGGGTGAGACAATGGAGGAGTACCAGACACGCATCGTGCGCTTCTATACTCTCTTTGATGATGTCAAGTATGATGAATACTTCGATAAGGATGGTAAGTACATAGGTGAGGATGCTCCTTCAATCATTATGTCGAAGACTAAGGCACAGGCGTTGCGCAAGGAGTACGAGGCAGCATATCGCAAGGATGTACTCTACCACTACGGAGGCAAGGAGGCATACGCAAGCTACATGGATACCGAGAAGAAGTATAAGGATATATGCGAGATCCTCGATTGGAAAGCAGAGACGGAGCCAAGCAAGGAGAAGCGCAAGTTATCGGATATGCACATAGAGCTTGCCTACGAGCAGAAGCAAGTAGCGAAGAAGGCAGAAAAACGCAAGAATTGGGTAGGTAGCGAGGAGGACTACTACGACAAACTTATGGATGAGCAGAAAGCAAAGGACGAACTAATTAATCAATACTATGAGTACATTAAGCAATCAGGACTTGGGGCGTATTAAAAAGTACGCTCCCAAGACCGCCACAAAGGGTGTGGCAAAGAATATCAAGGAGTCAAGGGGGTGGAAACGCTCAAAGGAGTTCTCCGACCTCCTCATAAAGTGCCGTAACGACTGGGAGGCTATGCGCACACTCCGCGAGGAGCACAAGCGCAACCAGCGTTACAAGAATGGTCACCAATGGGATGACCTCATCCGTGACCCCGATAACCCTGACAGCATGATACCCGAGCGTGAGTACATCTCGCGCCAAGGTAAGACTGCGATACAGAACAACCTCATTCAGCAGATAGACCGCAACATCCATGGTCAGGCGTTGAGCAACCCTACACAGCCTGTGGTGATAAGTCGTAGTGAGGATGACATCTCATATAGCGAGATGCTCACAAATACCTTGCAGTATGGCTTCAAACTCAACAAGTATAGCACGCTCAAGACCTCGGCACTCGAGTCCCTCGCCTCTGCGGGATACTGCATAGCAAAGGTGGGGTATGGTATATGGTCTACAAAGAATAGAAGCGATGTAAAGGTAGACTTCGTGAACATCAACCGCTTCTTCTTCAACCAAGATGCGGAGTCCCCAACACTTGATGATGTGGTGCGCGTAGGTGAGATTCACGACTACTCATGGGCAGAGATGCGCTACAACTTCTTCACAGGTAAGGAGAGCGACATGAAGGTGCTCCGTGAGGAGTATAACGCTCCTGTGGTAGAGTATAACTTCGAGACCGACACCGCAGAGAACAACCTCCGCCACCTCGACTTCTATGTGTCGTCACACAACAACAAGTACCGCGTATTCGAGATTTGGACACGCGAGACACGCCTTGTGGAATGGGTGCATGACAAGGCTAAGGGCGAGGAGATATTCGATGAGGTGAATGGTCATGCCTACTATGAAGCGTTGAATGAGGCACGCAGAGCGCAGATGGTAGCCTTCGGCTTTGACGAGGAGACCATAGAGAGTCAGCTTGTAGAGCATGAGACAAAGGTGGAATACTATTGGAAGGTGCAGTGGTTGACACCACAGGGCATATGTATCAAGACTATGGAGACGCCCTATGCACATCAGTCACACCCCTACATCGTGGGATGTATGCCCCGCGTAGATGGCATCGTAGTACCCCTATACTCTAACCTCCGAGATATTCAGCGCACCATCAACCGCCACCTCACACTCGTAGACTATGCCCTCGCACACTCGGCAAAGGGATCACTCCTTGTGCCATCATCTATGCTTCAGCATAACACACTACAGGAGATTGTGCGCCAATACTCACGCACCGATGGTGTCTTGGTATATGACGACACAAAGGCGGTGGTAAACAAGCCATCACAGCTTGTTACCTCACCTATCCCTGCAGGTACATTCGAGTTCATAAACACGGAGATTAGGCAGCTACAAGAGGTTAGCGGTCTCTCGGGTGCGTTGTCTGGTCAGTCGGCACGCAGTGGCACGCCCTCATCTCTCTATGCTCAGCAGGCACAAAACTCAATGCTTAACTTCGTGCTCCTCTTCGAGTGCTTCCGTGAGTTTAATGCACAGGTGGCAGAGAAGACACTACGCACGCAGATGCAGTATTACACTACGAAGCGTCATGTGGACATCTCGGGTCAGGTGTATAATGAGACCGCTATATACTACGACCCCGCAGTCATAGATAAGATTGTGGATTGGAATGTCGTAGTAACGGAGGCTACAGACACGCCCGTATTCCGACAGCTCGCAGATGACATGTTGTGGAAGCTCTTTGAGGCTAAGGCTATCAATGTGGAGTTGCTCCTCGAGAATAGCTCTGCACCCTTTGCGCAGAAGCTCCTCGCACAGGTGCGTAGCGCGCAGCAGCAGATGCAGGAGGGACAGCAGGCGATGGCGCAGCAGACAATGGGAGGCATGGACTTGCAAGCCTTGCAGGAGCAGATGGGAGCGCAGCCAACCGCGCAGTCACTACAGGCTATGCAGCAGTTGTATAGCGACATGAATGGCATACCCATCAGGCAGCCAGAGGTAGCATAACGAAGAAGGGAGTCAAGCGACTCCCTTTTCTTTTACATATCTGCCTCGGTGCGTATCGTCTGCCTATGTATACCTTGGAAGTGCTCATCCATGGTCGGCACAAGCGTAGGTATAGGTAGTTTGCTCGACACCCATAGGTTGATGCCACTCGACATATATATATCGTCATGCTGACCATCAATAGCACCATATGAGCCATCCTTCTTTAGCTCATACCATCCGCACTCATTGAGCATGCGCTGGTCACGCTCTATAAATCCCATGTCACGCAATCCCGCATTCATGATAGACACAATCTCCGACTTATTCTTACCCGTGTGGAAACCATAGTGTGTAGGTCTACCCTCTACAAGTTTTGTGGGGTCATCACGATAGTATAGGTTGGGGTATACATGTGCGATGATATCCAATACCGTAGAGGTGAAGTTACCCTCGGTTTGGAATCTATTGAGCGAGTTAGACTCCACAACGAGGAGGGCATTGCAGTAGTATTTCGCCACTTGCACGGCACGCCATGCCGTGAGGTCTTGATCCATGTGGAATCGATATGTTGCCACGAACTCGGGGACGCCACCATTCATCATGGGTAGTCTGTCGAGCACGCGGATGACACTCCAGTCGGCTTTTGCTGCCGAGCCACCAATATCCAAAGATACCACATAACGGTTGTTGTATAGGCGTGCGGTATCGGGCTTCTTCCATACCCAGAACTCACCCTTGGACACCTCCTTAAACTCCAAAGACGTGTTTATCGCCTCTGCGCCCGATGGGGCATCCGCAAACATCTCGCCAATAAATGCGGGCTTCTTCGTAAACATCTCCATCTGCTTGATGTGTAGCGGATGGTGTGCCTTTCTACCTGATGTAACAAACGCCTCATCTGCCGTGGTAGGGAAGGCCTCTTGCATATCCCAATCATTCTCAAAAGATTTTCTCTTCTCACGATACCAATGAATACCCTCGAGTGTAGCACCGAGCGAGAACATATATTGCTCATAGGGGGTGAGGCTCTCAGCAAAGGCGTACATCTCGTCATGTGAGGCAAAGGGGAGGTAGTACATATCGATCTCCCACCATGCCACGAAGACTGGCGTATAGGCATTCTCACCCTTAACAGCACTCAACCATGTAGTGTGGAAAAAGTTACCCGTACCCTTTGCCGTGGACTCGAGGGCTACCATGGTGAAAGGCTCAAGGGGCACAGAGCCCTCGAAGGCGTTGACAAAGTCACTCGGCTTATGAAGCGTTGTCTCACGCCAATAGCCCACCTCGGAGCAATGCACAAGTTTATAGTTACCCGAGTGCAACGAGTTGGGTCGCTCCATAGAGCCTATGTATATCACACATCCTCTATCTACTATCTGCTTATTCTTCGATGATCCCTCGAAGGCTCTAAAGCGCACCTCTTGAATATCCTTGGGGTGTCTCTCCGCCATGAGGGTGTACATGCCTCGAATGTTGCGCGCAGCCTCCTCGATATGTGTTGCAATTACACTATTCCAGTTCTTGCGATGGAAGAGTTGTATCCATGAGCAGAAGAGCTGTATGAGTGTCGAGCCTCCCCATTGTCGTGCCTTCACGAGGATGACACGGATGGGGCGTAGCGCAAAGGCGGTCTCCACCAACACCTTGAGGAGCTTGCGTTGCGCTTTACGGAGCTTGAATTTTACCTCCTGCCCAGATGTCTTATCGAAGATTGTGGCACATGTGGCTGCCCAAAACTCAAAGTCATACTTAATACGCAGTCGCGTGATGACATCGTAGACATCATCGCGTGAAAGGTTGCGTGCTTGTATGTATTCTTCGAGATTGGGATATTGTAGCATCTCCGCGAATGCGGAAGCCGAGGCGATATACTTGGGAATGAGGATGTGTCGGCCATCATCTGCGAGGTTTAGGCGCACACGCTCTATGGGAGAGCCGACTCCCGTGAGAGGGTCGTACTCCGAGAAGAGTGCCTCATTATGCCTCCTATTCTCCTCAATGATGCTTTTAACTTCACTTTCGCTCATCCTCTATTTGATATCTATACATTAGTAGTCTGCGGATGCGAGATTTAGACCACG
>JAEIGA010003659.1_pt1 | contig 23979 bp, 21 predicted proteins | sample 9270691 | NCBI WGS metagenome assembly JAEIGA01 (sample SAMN17057246, study PRJNA624740) | gut metagenome | biome: biome; isolation source: fecal sample | host: Bos grunniens | place: China: Xizang | collected 2019 | reverse complement strand
GGGCGCAAGTGTCTTCTTGGATCAGGGACGTTTGTATATGAATGACGTGAAAATTAACAAGAATACGGCCAACAACCGTGGTATTGTTCGTCTTTGCAATGGTATTTGCTTCATGAACAAAGTCTCCATTACGGATAACACCTTGGATACAGACTATGGTTCAGCCATCGCGTTTACCAAAATGGGCGCCCTTTGTGCCAACAACTTGACGATTGCCAACAATGTTGGAAAGAAACCTGGCACAGATGCAACCATCAATGGTGGCGCTAGCGCGATTTTTGTTAATTCTACCATCGTAAATGATGCTTACCTCGGTGTGTATAGAACAGAGTCTCAAAAGCAAACATTCTTGTTGAACAGCATCGTGCTTAATACCCGCTCCGGCTCTCCTGCCATCGTGTTTGGTGGTGACGCAACGGTGACTTCGCTCGGTGGCAACATCGTGGGTACGGTATCTGGCAGCGACGGTACGACCAAGGTTTACACCCCGCTTTCCGGTGATGTCAATAACGCTAGTTTCTCCTCTTTGGGAGCCACTTGGGATGCAACCAACTATGTTTACAAGTGGAACGGCACTTTGGCCGGCACGAAGTTGAATTCTGCAGATTTTGAAAGCAAGATCAAGTCTGCACTAACTGACGTGACTGTAACGGGTGAAATTACCAATAGCGATGAGAGCAAGACTACTGTATTTACCGAGTCTAACATTGCGACCACTTTCTATAACTGGGTAACAGGTATTTCTTCCACTGCGTTTACTACGGATGCGTTGGGTACGGCTCGTGGTACTGCCGCATGGCCGGGTTCATACCAAGGAAAATAGCGTTTAGCACGCATATAAACATTAAGAGGATGATCATAGCGGTCATCCTCTTTTGTGTTATCTTGGCTTATCCGGTTTTTGAATCTTATTTCTGCCTTAAGAAAATCTGGATAGGACAGCCTGTAAATTCAAAATGCTCTCTGATTTTGTTTTCAAGGAAACGTTTGTAAGGCTCTTTTACATACTGCGGCAAGTTGCAGAAGAAAGCAAAAGAGGGGGAGCGAGTGGGGAGCTGGGTGCAATACTTAATTTTAATGTATTTGCCTTTCCAAGCGGGCGGCGGCCAATTCTCGATTTCAGGCAACATTGCATCGTTCAGGACAGAGGTGCCGATTTTCTGCGAGTAATTGTTATAGACCTGCATAGCTGCTTCCAACACATCCATGATACGCTGTTTCTTAATCACGGAGGTAAATACAATGGGAACATCGTTGAAAGGTTGCAGACGAGATTTGATGGCCTCGATATAGTCACGCATGGTGTTGCTGTCCTTGATGACTGTGTCCCATTTGTTTACGACCACCACACAACCCTTCTTGTTTTTCTGAATCAGGTTGAAGATGTTCATATCTTGGGACTCAATACCACTTTGGGCATCCACCATCAGCACACACACGTCGGAATGTTCCACGGCGCGAATGGCACGCATGACAGAATAAAACTCCAAATCTTCATGCACTTTGGACTTCTTTCTCATTCCGGCGGTATCGACCAACATAAAGTCATAGCCGAACTTGTTGAAATGCGTCTCGATGGAGTCGCGCGTAGTGCCCGCCATCGGCGTGACAATGTTGCGCTCTGCGCCCAAAAGCGCGTTGGTCATCGAAGATTTGCCTACGTTCGGTTTTCCGACAATCGTGATACGAGGCAATTCCGGGAACTCTGCAGGGCCATTTTCGCCCTCTTTAGGCAGGTTGCGGACGATTTCATCCAACAAGTCGCCTGTGCCGCCTCCGGTCGCCGAAGAGATGCTGAACAGATTATCAAACCCTAAAGAATAGAACTGATACACGTCGTACATTTTGTCTCCCGTATCCACTTTGTTTACAGCCAAAATGACCTTTTTGCCGCTTCTGCGTAGTATGTCGGCAATTTCCTGGTCATAATCTGTAATACCGGTGAGCGCCTCTACCATAAAGAGTACCAAATCGGATTCTTCAATGGCGAGGAGGACCTGTTTGCGGATTTCATCTTCAAAAATATCCTCGCTGTCGCTAGTGTATCCACCCGTATCGACAACGGAAAATTCGTTTCCGCACCATTCGCATCGACCATAGTGACGGTCACGGGTAACCCCCGCCGTCTCATCGACAATGGCTTGTCTCATACCGACAAGTCTGTTAAATAAGGTGGACTTTCCCACATTGGGCCGTCCCACTATGGCTACAAGACTCATATTGTTAATTCTTTTCCGGGTTTTCTATACCCAATTCTTTTTTCACATCCATGCACGCGCCGCAATCTCCGCAACTGGCGTCATCACAGGAGAGATCTCCCTTTTTTCTGTTTTTGCCCCAAAGTTTCATCTCTTCCTCTCTGGCACAGCGTATGCCCTTTTTTTTCATTTCCACATTGTGCTCGATTTCCGTCTGGGGAAATTCGCCGTTTTTGCGGAAAATGATATTAAAGCATAGCCCGATTACACAAAGCGCAACCAACGCCAGACAAATGAGAAAGACTTTCAGCATATACAGCGGTCCAATCTACAGCCGTGATTTAGTAAATCAAATCCTTGCTGATGGATTCGTAGTTATAAACGTCGTTGATGATGTTGGCGAAAGTCTCCTCCATGGAAACGACGGTGATTTTGCTCTTGTCCTTGTTGGGGTCGCTGCTGAGAGGAATGGTGTTGGCGATAATCACTTCTTCCATCACGCTGTCGGCAATACGCTCGTAAGCAGGACCGGACAAAACGGCGTGGGTGGCACAAGCGCGTACGCTCTTGGCGCCCATTTCTTTCAATACGGCAGCGGCTTTGCACAAGGTACCGGCGGTGTCAATCATGTCATCCACAATGATGATATTCTTGCCTTCCACTTCGCCGATGGCTGTAATGGTGTCCACGACATTGGCTTTTGCGCGGGTCTTGTGGCAGATGATAACAGGGCACTCCAAATATTTGGCGTAAGCCTGTGCTCTCTTGGCGCCACCCATATCCGGGGAGGCAATGGCCAAGTTGTCGATATTCAATTTTTTCAAGAAGGGGATGAATACGGTGCTGGCGTAGATATGAGCAACGGGGAAGTCAAAGAAACCCTGAATCTGGTCGGCGTGCAAGTCGCAAGTCATCACCATGTCTGCACCGGCGGTGTGCAACAAGTTTGCTACCAATTTGGCTCCGATAGATACTCTCGGACGGTCTTTTCTGTCCTGACGAGCCCAGCCAAAATAGGGCATAACTGCGATAACCTGGTGTGCAGAAGCACGTTTGGCCGCGTCAATCATCAATAAAAGCTCCATGAGATTCTCTGCGGGAGGGCAAGTAGACTGCACGATAAATACCGTGGCGCCTCTGACGCTCTCTTTGTAAGCAGGTTGGATTTCACCATCACTGAAAACATCTACAGAGGAATTGCCCAATTCAAGTCCCAGATGTTTCGCTACGTTTTTGCCAAATTCGTATGCATTACGACAGGCGAAAATTTTCATAGGGTGTACGTTGTTCATATCGCAGAAGTATTGTTTAAATTATTAAGTACAGATTCGATATAGTCTAAAATTTCTTCGCGGCCCAGTCGGCTTTCTGAAGAAGAAATAAAAGTCGGAGGGAGGCTCTCCCAATGTTCCAAAATGGCTTGTTTGTTGCGCTCAACCTGCTCGTTGAGGGCTTTTGCGCTCAATTTGTCGCCTTTGGTAAAGATGATGGCAAAGGGAATTTGTCCTTCACCCAATTCAAAAAGGAAATCCATGTCAATCTGTCCGATGTCATGGCGGGAGTCAATCAGCACGAACAGCATCACCAAATCGGGCGACAGGTTGATGTAGTTGCGTATGACCTGTTGGAGTTTCTTTTTCTCGTTGCCGGACATTTTGGCGTAGCCATAGCCAGGCAAATCGACCAAATACCAACTTCGGTTGATGAGAAAATGATTGACAAGGCGGGTTTTTCCGGGTTTGGAAGAGGTGAGAGCGAGCCCTTTACGTTGGCACAACATATTGATAAGAGAGGATTTACCCACATTCGACCTTCCGATGAAGGCGAATTCAGGGAAGACCTGTTTGGGTCTCTCCGAAATACTTGTGCTGCTTCCTGCAAATAATGCCTCAGTAATTTTCATACAGAACCGCGCTCCCTAAAATGCGTTGCAAAGATAGCGAAAAATGCTGATTTTTTTACTATATTTGTGCGATAGGTATAAAAGATTTATGTCTCAGAGAGAATATATCGATTTGAATGAACTCCAGTCCTTGATTCGAGAGGGTCTGGAGGATTGTTTTCCCATTCCTGTATGGGTGAAAGCTGAAATCAGTTCTCTCAAAGCCAAACGCGGAGGCCATTGTTATCTGGAGCTCTCCCAGTCCGATGAAGCCGGGACGCTGCTGGCCAAGGTAAAGGCCATTATCTGGGCGGGGCGCTATCGTGTGCTTGAAAATTATTTTACCTCGGTGACAGGGACGGATTTGCAAGAAGGGATGACCTTGTTGTTCAATGTGCAGATTAATTACAGCGAGCTTTATGGTTTATCTCTAATTGTCAATGATATAGACGCTTCTGCCATGTTGGGTGCCCAAGAGGAGGCCCGCAGAAAGACTTTGGCGCGTCTGGAGGCGGAGGGACGTTTCAAGACCCAGAAGGCGTTGGCTCTTGCGCCCCTTCCTTATCGTGTGGCGGTAATTTCGGCAGAGGATGCGGCGGGGTATAGAGATTTTATGCGTCATCTGCATGAGAATGAATTTGGCTTTGTCTTTGAGACTATGCTCTATCCGGCAATGATGCAAGGCGTTCAGGCGCCACTTTCCATCGCCCAGGCTCTGGAGCAGGTGCAGCAGGATGGACAGGCGGATGTGGTGATGATCCTTCGTGGCGGAGGCTCCAATCTGGATTTGCTGTGTTTTGACGATTATGGGTTGGCGGTGGCGATAGCAGATTGTTCCATTCCGGTTTTGACGGCGGTGGGGCACGATCAGGATTTTCATATCTGTGACCAGGTGGCCTATGATTTTGTGAAGACTCCCACGGCGCTGGCAGACTGGCTGTTGGATATTTACAAACAGGAAGATGAGTATATTTCATCTTATATCTCTCGTTTGTCAATGGCTTTTTATGCCAAACTTTCTCGTATGGAATCGCGTGTGGATATGCTTGAGAGCCGGATTTTAGCGGCGGATCCTCGTAATATCCTGAAAAGGGGGTATGTCCTGGCGGTGGATGGCAATGGGACGGTGCTCAAACGGGTGGCTGCGCTTTCAAAAGGGGATGCGATGACGGTACATTTTCCGGATGGTTGTGTGCATTGTCGGGTGGAGACGCTTACTCTCAAACAAAGTTGATGATTATGGAAGAAAATAAATTTGATTATGCCAAGGCAATGGCAGAGTTGGAAGAAATCGCCCAGCGTGTGGAAGACGCTTCTACGGGGCTGGAGGATATAGATAAATATATTGTCAGGACCAAGGAACTCGTCGAGGGTTGTCGCAATTATCTGCGTACAGCCCGCGAGCGTATTGATGTTTTGAAAAACCAATAACAAAATTTCAAAGTCATGTTGTACGAGAAGGATACTTATCTGGAGCCTTACAAGGAAAAGATTGACGCCCGTCATCAGCGTATAGCCGCGTTGCTGAAAAAAATGAGCAAGGGTAAATCGCTTTCCAAAGGCATCAATAACCACATGTACTACGGCCTTCACAAGATGAAGGATGGAAGTTGGGTCTTGCGTGAATGGGCACCCAATGCTGTAAAGATGTATCTGATAGGCGATTTTAACAATTGGAAACGCTCCGAAGCCTATGCGCTTAAGCCCGTCGGCGGCGGCAATTGGGAATTGGTGCTGGATGAAATGTTTTTGTCGCACGGTACGCTGTATAAATTGTATATCGAGTGGCCGGGTGGCGGCGCAGAGCGTCTGCCGGCTTACCTGACCCGCGCGGTGCAGGACGAGGATAGCAAGACATTCTGCGGACAGGTCTGGGACCCCGCCAAACCCTATCGTTGGCGCCACAAAAGGCCAGCCAAGGCATCTTTCCCCTTGATTTACGAGTGCCATATCGGCATGAGTGGCGAGAAAGAGGCCGTTGCTACGTTTGAGGAATTCAGAACGGAGGTCTTGCCGAAAGTGGTGGATTTGGGGTATAATACCTTACAAATCATGGCTTTGCAGGAGCATCCCTACTATGGCTCCTTTGGTTATCAAGTGTCAAATTTCTTTGCCCTCTCGTCCCGTTTCGGAACCCCGGAAGAATTCAAACGCCTGGTCGATGATGCCCACGCGAAAGGCATTGCGGTCGTGATGGATGTGGTACATTCTCATTCGGTTGATAATGAGGCGGAGGGGTTGAGCCGTTTTGATGGTAAAGAAGACCTGTATTTCTATTCGGGGGAGGCTGGAAGACACCCCGCGTGGGGCTCCCGTTGTTTCGATTATGGCAAAGACGAAGTGAAGTATTTCCTATTGTCCAATCTGAAATACTGGATGGAGGAATATCGTCTTGATGGTTTCCGTTTCGACGGCGTGACCAGTATGATTTATTGGAATCACGGTCTGGGACAGGATTTTTGCGATTATGCACCTTATTTCGATGACGGGGTGGATGAAAATGCCTTGGATTATTTGGCTCTGGCGAATGTGCTGGTAAAAGAAATCTGTCCGTCAGCCATTACGATTGCCGAGGAAGTGAGCGGAATGGCGGGTATGGCGAGTCCTTTTGAGGAGGGCGGTATCGGTTTTGACTACCGTATGAGCATGGGAGTAGCCGACCATTGGATCAAATGGATCAAGACCCTCACCGATCAGGAATGGAATATGGGAGAAATGTGGTGGGAACTCACCACGAAGCGTGCAGACGAGAAGACCATCAGCTATGCCGAATGTCACGACCAGGCCATGGTGGGCGATAAGACCATCATTTTCCGTCTGATGGACGCCGAAATGTACACCTCCATGAATAGAGAAAGCAGTTCCCTCGTGGTAGACAGGGGCATCGCCCTGCACAAAATGGTGCGTCTGATTACCTTGGCGTGCGCCGGAAACGGCTATTTGAACTTTATGGGCAACGAATTCGGGCATCCCGAATGGATAGATTTCCCGCGTGAGGGAAATAATTGGTCCCATCAATATGCCCGTCGTCAATGGTCTTTGGCTGAAAAAGGCTTTCTGCGCTACGTTGATTTGCGGAATTTCGACAAGGCGATGATTCATTTTGCCGAAAAAGAGCAACTTTTGACGCAAACGCCAGAGGCACTTGTGATAGATCAAGAGAAAAAAATCTTGATATTCAGAAGAATGAATTGTATCTTTGCAGCCAATTTTAATCCAACTGAATCTTTTGATTCATACGGATTTGCGGCTCCCGCAGGAAAATACAGTCTGGTTCTGGATACGGACCAGGCTGCTTTTGGTGGGTTTTCCCGTCTGAAAGAGGGTCAGGAACATTTTACGCTTCCTGAGAAATCGCCCAACGGCCCGCAGGAATATAATGATACTTTGTTCCTTTATCTGCCGGCACGAACTATGCTGGTACTGAAAAAGGAAGATTAAAAATAAATGATATGGCATTTCTAACATTCAACAAAGCGGAACTTGTCAATCTGTCTTATTCGCTCAAACGCGAGATTATCAGCGCCAACAAGACGGGCGCCTATTGCAACACGTCCATCGTGGCTTGCAATACCCGTCGTTACCACGGCCTGCTGGCTGTGCCGGTTGATGCGTTGGGTGGCGGCAAATACATGTTGCTTTCCGCCCTCGATGAGAGTCTTTATTTGAGTGGCAGACAATTCAACTTGGGTATCCATTGCTATGGTGGCCAATATGACCCGAAAGGACACAAATACATTGTGGACTTCGATGTGAACCCCATTCCGACCCTCACCTACAAAGTCGGCGAGATTGTTTTGAAGAAATCTTTGCTTCTCACGCCCGACTCCGATCAGGTGATGATTCGTTATGAATTGGTGGCTTCTCCTTCTGTGGTTAAGATGACCCTCCGCCCTTTCCTGGCATTCAGAAGTATTCACGCCTTGACCCAGCAAAATGCGCAGGCAGATACTTCTTATCGTGAAATCAACGGAGGTGCAGCCTTCAAGATGTATCCCGGTTTCCCGGATTTGAATATTCAGCTCAGTTCTGCAAAATCTTCGTTCAAATATGCACCCTGCTGGTACAAGGGAGTGACTTACTCCGATGAGTACCGTCGTGGATTTGACTGCATCGAAGACCTTTTTGTTCCCGGTGATTTCTGCGTGGAGATGAAAAAAGGCGATGTGCTCGTTGTGGCAGCCGGTGTGGGTGAGGTTGCTCCCCGCAGCATCAAGAGCCGCTACGACAAGGCAGAGAAGTCGATGGACGCCAGCGACAACTTCCAGGACGTGCTTGTACACAATGCCGATTTGCTCAAATACAGCCGCGATGGCCGCAAACGTATTTGCGCCGGTTTTTCCTGGTTGGATGCCGGTCTGTTGCGTGAGACGGTCGTTTCCTTGCCGGGTCTGACTTTGTATGCCGATGGCGATTGTGCTGAATTTGAAGAGATTCTGGATAATTTGATTGCAGACAACGAAGAACGTCTGTATCGCCGTACCACCCAGGTGGAGGCACCTTTGCGTATCGCAGATGTGTTGCAGCAGTACATTGCTTTTGCCGGTGGTGAGAAAGATGTTTGGAAAAAATACGGCAAAGTCATGTGCGGCATCATCGAGAGCTATGCTCCCGGCGTGAGAAAAGAGGTCGGTTTGCATCCCAACGGTCTGTTGTGGGCGCAGATGGATCGCACGGCTCTTTCTTGGATGAATGCCTATGTGGATGGCTATCCTGTGACGGAACGTGCCGGTTATCAGGTTGACACCAATGCTTGGTGGTACAACGCCCTGTGCTTCGCTTTGGAGATGGAAGAGAAGTATGGTGCGAAAAAGAACGACTTTGTGAACAAATGGAGCAAGGTGCGCGATTTGGCAAAGGCCAATTTCCAAGCTACTTTCTACAATGAGAGCAAGGGGTATTTGGCTGACTATGTGGACAATGCCGGCGGACACTTTGAGGTTCGTCCCAACCAGATGGTTGCCGTGTACGTGCCTTATTCTCCGGTAGATGACGAGGTGAAGAGCCAGATTATGTCTGTGGTGAAGAGCGAACTTGTGACCAAACGCGGTCTTCGCACCCTCTCTCCCCGTAACGTAAATTATAGAGGTGTCTATGAAGGTTCCCAGCGTGATCGCGACTTGGCTTATCACCAAGGTTGTACCCGTCCCGAGTTGTTGGGTGCCTATATTGACATCAACTTCAAGATGGTAGGCCCTGCATTTGTGAAGAAGGCAGAGTATTTGCTTGAAGGATTTTTGGAAGATATCAGCAAACACGGCGTGGGCGCATTTTCCGAGTTGTACGATGGAGATCCCCCGCACGAGCCGCACGGAGCCATTTCTTCGGCCTGTGCCACCGCATCGTTGTTGTGGAGTGAATATCTGATTGCAGTAAATAAATTAGAGAAATAAATATGAAGGTATTGATGTTCGGTTGGGAGTTTCCTCCCCACATCGCAGGAGGTCTTGGAACGGCTTGCTACGGTATGACAAAAGGACTTGCGGCCAATGATGTCGAGGTGCTTTTCGTGATGCCCTCTGCCAGCGGTGACGAGGACCAAAGTGCGGTGAAAATTATCAATGCGAGCGATGTGGCTGTCGATGTAACGACACGCACCGTCGATGAATTTTTGGGCAAGGTCCAGTTCGTTCATATTGGCACCAACATGATTCCCTATGTCTCTCCCGAAGAATTCTCAACCATCGTTGAGGAGGAACGCAGAAGACAGACGGAGGATTTTCGTGTGCAATACGGACAGAAATATAAATTTTCCGGCAAATACGGTGCAAACTTGATGGAAGAGGTTGCCCGTTACGCCATGGTTGGTGCCACGATTGCCATGCAGCACAAGGATGAGTTTGATGTCATCCACGCGCACGACTGGTTGACGTATTTGGCCGGTATTGCCGCGAAACAGCTTACAGGTAAACCCTTGGTGGTTCATGTGCATGCGACTTCCTTTGACCGAAGCAGCGACGACAACATTGACACGCGCGTCTATGATTTGGAGCGCAAAGGTATGTTGGCTGCTGACAAAGTGATTGCCGTGAGTGATTTGACCCGCAATATCTGTATTAATAAATATGGTGTTGCGCCGGACAAGGTGGTTGCGGTACACAATGCCGTGGATTTCAGCGGACGCGAAAACATTCAGGTAGAGCGCGGCGTGAAAGACAAGGTGGTGACCTTCCTGGGTCGTGTGACCTATCAGAAAGGTCCCGAGTATTTCATCGAGGCGGCTGCCAAAATCCTCAAACGTTGCGAAAATGTGCGTTTTGTGATGGCCGGTAGCGGTGATATGCTCAACAAGTGTATTCGCCACGTCGCCCGTTTGGGTATTTCCGAGCGCTTCCACTTCACGGGTTTCTTGCGTGGAGCGGATGTGCAGAAAATGTTTGCCTTGTCGGATGTTTATGTAATGCCTTCCATCAGTGAGCCTTTCGGAATTTCACCTTTGGAGGCCATGCAGACCTATGTTCCGTCCATCATCAGTAAGCAGTCCGGATGTGCGGAAATTCTCGACTACGCCCTCAAGACCGACTTCTGGGATGTGGACGCGATGGCAGACGCTATCTACGGATTGCTCAATTATCCCGCTCTGTCCAAGGTGGCCGCCGAGAAAGGACACGATGAGGTGAATGCCATCAAATGGGTCAATGCGGCCGCAAAAGTTAAACAAGTTTATCAGTCAGTTCTCTAGGATATGAAAAAGAGTATTTGCCTTTATTTCCACGTGCATCAGCCGACCCGTCTTCGTCTTTTCAGATTTTTCGACATCGGAAAGAGTTCGCACTATTATGATGATTTTAACAACAGAACCATTCTCAAAAGAGTGGCTCAGAAATGCTACCTTCCTGCCAACGCCTTGTTGCTGGATTTGATCAACCGTCACGGTGGCAATTTCAAAGTGTCATTCAGTATTACCGGTTCTTTGTTGGAGCAGTTGGACAGATATTGTCCCGAGGTTATCGAGAGTTTCCGTAAGCTGGCTGATACCGGTTGTGTGGAGTTCCTTTCCGAGACCTATTATCACTCTTTGGCCTCTCTGGCACAGCCTGAGGACTTCAAACATCAGGTAAACCGCCACAGAAAAGCCATTGAAAAATACTTCGGTAAGACCCCCGTTACCTTCCGCAATACCGAGTTGATTTATTCTGACAACATCGGTGCGATGGTTAGCGAGATGGGATACAAAACCATGATTACCGAGGGTGCCAAGCATATTTTGGGTTGGAAAAGCCCCAACTTCCTGTATAGCTGCGCTGCCGCTTCCGATTTGAAACTCTTGTTGAAGAATTCTTCGTTGAGCGACGATATCGCTTTCCGTTTCTCCGATAAGGGATGGGCAGAGTGGCCGCTTACCGCTGACAAGTATTTGCTCTGGCTCAAGGATGCCGCACAAAATGACGATATTGTCAATTTGTTTATGGACTATGAGACTTTTGGTGAGCACCAGAAGGCCTCTTGCGGTATTTTTGACTTCCTCAAATGCTTGCCTGACGTGGTTTTGCACGATGGTACCTTTGAATTTGTTACGCCTGCGATTGCTTCCCAGAAGCATGCGGCTGTGGCTCCCCTCGATGTGCCCGATGCTATTTCTTGGGCCGACGAGGAAAGAGACGTGTCTGCATGGCTCGGTAACGAATTGCAGAACGATGCGTTCAACAAATTGTATGCGTTGAGCGAGAAATTGGGCATTTTGAATGACGACGCCCTCTGGTCTGACTACGGCCATTTGCAGGAGAGCGACCATTTCTATTATATGTGTACCAAATTCTTCTCTGACGGCGCCGTACACAAGTATTTCAACCCCTACGATACGCCCTATGAGGCTTTCATCAACTATATGAACGTCTTGAGTGACTTCTATATCCGTGTGGATGACGCCCTCGCTTCCGGCAATGTGAGCCGTGTGAACGAGAGCCCTGTCGCTCCTGTGCGCATCGTAAAACCGAAAAAGAAAGCAACGGCAGAAAAAGCAGCGGCTAAAAAACCCGCCGCTAAAAAGACGGTAAGCAAGAAGACCACTGCCAAAAAGAAAGAATAACTTAACCTTTATTTATATATATTACAATGGGATACAGAAACATTGAAGTTAACCAGCCTTCCTGGAACACAGTATTAGTTAGAAGACAATTGACCGGCGTATTGGCCGAATTGGAAACCTTGTCAAAGAACCTTTGGTGGTGTTGGAATGACTCTGCCAGAGAGTTGTTCAAGTCCATCGACCCTGAAGCTTGGCAGGCAGCTGGTGAAAACCCGATTTTGATGCTTGACCGCATTAGTTCGCGCAAGTACAAAGAATTGAAGAACGACAGCGCATTTTTGGCTCGTTTGTCAGCCGTGACCGCTGAGTTCAAGGAGTATATGAAATTGAAGGAGCAGCGTACCGACCCTTCCATCGCATATTTCTGTATGGAATATGGTTTGGACACCTCCCTCAAAATTTATTCCGGCGGTTTGGGTATTTTGGCCGGTGACTACCTCAAAGAGACCAGTGATATGAATGTCAACATGGTCGCTGTAGGTTTGTTCTACCGCTATGGCTATTTCACCCAGATGCTTTCCGCTTATGGTGATCAGATTTCCAAATATGACGCACAGGATTTCTTCCGCACCCCGGCACAGCCCGTTTACGATGCCAATGGCAACTGGCTGACTGTCAGCGTAGATTTCCCGGGCCGCGTGCTTAAAGCCCGTGTTTGGAAAGTGGCTGTGGGTCGTACCGACCTCTATTTGATGGATACCGACTACGAGGACAACCGCATGGATGACCGCTCCGTAACTCACCACCTCTATGGCGGTGACTGGGAGAACCGTTTGAAACAGGAGATGTTGCTCGGTGTGGGTGGTATTCGTTTGCTCCGCGCTTTGGGTATGAATCCTCAGGTTTACCACTGCAACGAGGGACACGCCGCTTTCATTGGTTTGGAGCGTTTGAACGAGTATATCAACAATGACAATTTGTCTTTCGACGAGGCGTTGGAAGTGGTTCGTGCTTCTTCTCTCTTTACGACTCATACCCCCGTTCCTGCCGGTCACGATGCCTTCGAAGACGGTATGTTGGGCCAGTATATCGGTAAATTTGAGCGTGCGTTGAAAGTCAATTGGACGACTTTGATGAGCTTGGGTAAAATCAATCCCAAAGATAGCTCAGAGAAATTCTCCATGTCCATCCTCGCTGCCAATATCTCTCAGGAGGTCAATGGTGTGAGCTGGTTGCATGGTGAGGTGAGCAAGGATATCTTGAACAAGATGTGGCCGGGCTACCTCAAGGATGAATTGCATGTAAGCTACGTTACCAACGGTGTGCACTACCCGACTTGGTGTGCGCCCGAGTGGAAGACCGTACACGCAAAAGTATTCGGTGAGGAATTCAAGACTCACCACTATGATAAATCTTGCTTCGACGGCATTTACAAAGTGTCCGATGAGACTGTTTGGAATGTAAGAACGACCCTCAAAACACGTTTGATTGACTTTATCAAAGAGCGCTTGAGCGATCCTATTGCAGCCAACCACTACTCTCCCCGTCAGATTGTGACCATCAAGGAGACCCTTCGTGACGATGTTTTGACCATCGGTTTCGCAAGACGTTTTGCAACTTACAAACGTGCACACTTGTTGTTCCGCGATTTGGACCGTTTGAATGAGATTGTCAACGACCCCAAGCAGCCTGTACAGTTTATCTTTGCCGGTAAGGCTCACCCTGCTGACAAAGCCGGTCAGGACTTGATCAGACACATTGTTGAGATTTCCAAAGATGAGCGCTTTATCGGTAAGATTCTCTTCATCCCCAACTACGACATCACGTTGGCGAAATTGCTCGTACAGGGTGTGGATGTGTGGATGAACAACCCTACCCGTCCTTTGGAGGCTTCCGGTACTTCTGGTGAAAAGGCTTCTATGAACGGTGTAATGCACTTCTCCGTACTTGACGGATGGTGGGTTGAGGGCTACAAGAAAGGTGCCGGTTGGGCCCTTCCTATGGAACGTACCTACGAAGATCAGAACTACCAGGATGAGTTGGATGCAGCGACCATTTACGGTATCATCGAGAACGAAATCGCTCCTGCCTTCTACAATGTGAACCCTGGTACGGGCCGCAGTGCAGAGTGGATTGAGTTTATCAAGAATACCATCGCACAGGTTGCTTGCAACTTTACGACCAACCGTATGTTGACGGATTATGTGAACCAGTACTATGTTCCTCAGTCTGCCCGTGTTACGGCGTTGTCAGCTGACAATTATGAGACGGCCAAGAAAATCGCTTCTTGGAAACGCAACATGCGTCTTGACTGGTCCGGTATCGAGGTGATTTCCGTTTCTCGTCCCGATAGCATCATCAACCAGATTTCTACCGATGGACACTTCGATGCAGAGGTTGTTTTGGGTCTTCGCAATATCAAACCCGAGGATATCGGCGTTGAGATTCTGGTGGCTTCTGTCAATGAGAAAGGTCAGTACCACATTGAGGAAAAATGTGAGTTGGCTGTCGTTTCTTCCGAGGCAGACAAGACGGTATATCGCGCTACCTTGGTTCCTGCAATGGCCGGTTTCTACCAGATGGCCGTTCGTATGTATGCCAAGAATGACCTTCTTCCTCACAGACAGGATTTTGAGTTGGTGAAATGGTTGTAGCCACAGGCTTTTTTGACGGTGTTCATCTTGGACACCGTCATATTATACAGACTTTGATCGATGAGGCTCGTAGGAGAAAAACCCAGAGCCTCATCATCACATTTTGGCCTCATCCGCGCAATGTGTTGCAAAATGGGGCTCGGGATTTGCGCCTGCTGACCTCCTTGCAGGAGAAAAAAGAGAAGCTGCTCTCTCTGGGCGTGGATCGCGTGGAGGTGTTGGATTTTTCCAAGACTTTCAGCGGCATGACGATGCAAGAATACGTCGAGCAGATTTTGGTAGGAAAATATAAGGCGGAGTGTCTCGTGCTGGGCTATGACAATAGAATGGGACGTGACTGCCAGGAGCCGCAACAAATACTTCCCATCGCCCAGGCTGCCGGTGTAGACGTGGTGTTTGCAGAAGCGGTTTATATGGATAATCAGGCAGTTAGCTCTACTCGCGTGCGCAAAGCGATTGCGAGCGGGAAAGTGGGAGAAGCTGCCAAGATGTTAGGAGAAAATTATTCTCTGCATGGTGTGGTTGTCGCAGGTAAGCGTTTGGGACGCACCCTCGGTTATCCGACGGCAAACATGCAGTTGTACGACCCTCTGAAGGCGATTCCTGCTCCGGGCGTTTATGCCGTTGAGGTGCAGACTTTGGGTGGGGTTTTTGGAGGAATGTGCAACATTGGTTACCGTCCTACGGTTGCCAGCGGAGGAGGTTTGACCATTGAAACCCATATTTTGGATTTTAATGAAGATATTTATGGCTTGGATATGCGTCTGAGTTTTGTTTCTCGAATTCGTGAAGAGGTTCGTTTTTCTTCTTTGACGGAACTTTCGGAACAATTAGGCAAGGATAAGCAGCGGGCTATGGATATTTTGAAAGAAAATAAGATACAATAAAATATAGAAAACATTTATTATCTTTGTGTTATGCAGATACATTATATGACCCAGGAAGGGTTGGAAAAACTAAAAAATGATTTGGCTGAGGCGATTGCTAAACGTCCTGTAATTTCAGCCGCTATTGCAGAGGCTCGTGATAAAGGCGACCTTTCTGAAAATGCCGAGTATGAATCCGCCCGTGAGCAGCAGGGCTTGTTGGAGCTTCAAATCAGCAAGCTTCAAAACCTCATTGCTTCTGCCCGCGTGATTGATGAGACACAAATCGGTGTGGACAAAGTGCAGCTTCTTAACAAAGTGAAAATCAAGAATTTGGCTATGAATAGCATCATGGAATTCACTTTAGTAGGTGAGAATGAGGCAGACTTTGCCCATGGCAAGTTGGCTATCACAACCCCCATTGGAAAAGCCCTCTTGGGACACCAGAAAGGAGATGTGGTCGAGGCTACGACTCCTGCCGGATCCATGAAAATGGAAATTCTTGAAATCTCATTGTAAATTTTTAACAGCCCTGTCTTATGGCAACCATTTTTACCCGTATCGCCCTTGGTGAAATTCCCTCTTACAAGGTGGCAGAAAGCGAGGATTACTATGCTTTTTTGGATATCGCTCCCATGGCAAAAGGCCATACGCTTGTGATTCCCAAAAAGGTGGAAGATGATTATATCTTCAATCTGGATGAGAAATGTTATGAGGGCTTGTGGGCCTTTGCCCGCCGTGTTGCCAAAGCATTGGGACAGGCTGTTCCTTGCCAAAGAGTCGGAGTGGCAGTCTTGGGTATGGAAGTGCCCCATACTCATATCCATTTGGTTCCGCTCCAGTCGGAGGCCGATATGGATTTTCGTAAAGAAAAACTCCAACTTTCGCAGGATGAAATGGCACAGATTGCCGAGTCTATCCATTCTGCATTCCTTTCTTTGGAAAAATAAATTTCTTCCAAAAGCCGATGAAACGAATTATTCTCCCTCTATTGATGCTTGTCGCGCTTGTTTCCTGTAATCAGGCGCGTTTTTCCGGTCAAATCAGCGGTGTTGCTCAGGATAGCCTGGTGCTTGAAAAACTGAATGTTAATTATGCTGAACCGGTCGATACCCTTGTGACCGATGAGACGGGTAAATTTGCCTGTCGTATCAGCTTTGATTCATCCAATCCCGAGTTCTTCTATTTGAACTATCAAGGCAGACGCTTGGCAACCTTGCTGTTAAAGAAAGGTGACAAGGTTTATTTCGAGTCTGATAGTCTGGGAAATGGCGTTTTAAGTGGTTCGGAGGAGTCTTCCCGTATGATGGAAAGCGAGAAAGAGTATGCGAAAATCAATGCACGTTGCTCTTATTTTGCTACCCGTCTGGAGGGGCTGCCGCAAAATACCCGCCATGCTGCTTCTTTGCGTCGTGAGGTGTCGGAGAATTATTTGAAGTTGTATCGTTCCAGCGTGCGCTATGTGCTGGAGAATCCTCGTTCTATGACCAGCGTGCCGGTGCTTTTTAGAAAATTAGGCGAAATGCCTGTTTTCAATCAGCCCATGGATGCCTTGCATTTTAGGAATTTAGCGGATTCGCTTTCTACTATCTATCCCACTTCTCCTTATGTGCGGGCTTTGCAGAAAGAGGCGCAAAGACGTGAAAAAGGACTTTCCCTTGTCAATAAAATCGATTCTGTCGCCGTTGTGGGCTTCCCCGAGATAGAATTGCCGAACATTCACTCTCAAAAAGTCAAGCTCAGCGAGGTGGATGCCAAGGTGATTTTGCTGCATTTCTGGACCTGTAAGGACGGCGCGCAGAAGCTTTATAATCAGGATGTCTTGAAGCCTTTGTATGAGAAATATCATGCAAAAGGTCTGGAAATCTATCAGGTTGCGTTGGATGTGGATAAATTTGATTGGGCCCAGGTGGTCAAAGCGCAGAATATGCCTTGGCTGAACGTGTGTGATATCCGCGGAGGCTCTTCTTCTTATTTGTCGCTCTACAATGTGAGCGCTCTCCCTGCCCAGTACCTTATTGTGGACGGTGCGCTTACCGCCGAGCAGCCGAGCAGCCCGGAATCTCTCAAGCAACTTCTTTCGAAGCTCCTAAAATAGTTTCTTTTTGCTGACGGTGGCGACGAATTCTTTCAGATAGAAAGGTTCGAAATAAGCCACATCCTCAAAGCGTTGCGCATCGAAGGCCGCCTGTGCGGCTTGGCACATGTCACATGCTTTGGGTTGGCAGTTGATAAAGCTGCAGCGGGAAATATCTACGCCCTGTTCGCTCAAAAGTCGTTGGCATTTTTCTGCCGCATCTCCGATGAAAAGCAACTTTTTGCCATTAATGTCGATGTCGAATGTGTCCTCTCCGATAATCAGCGGGCGAATTTCGCCTGTGCGCTGTGCTTTCGTTTCCGCAGCTTCCGCATTTTGTGGCAGGCTTCCGTTCGCCGTTCCATTTATGCTATAAGTGGCCGTGTAGATTTCATTTCTGCGGGCGTCAATCACGGGAAAAATGCCCTCACATCCTGCCGGAATTTCCCCTCGCGTCCAAGCCCCCTCGACCAGAACGTCCAAAGTCCCGACGGCCAGCAGCGGCAATCCCGCACCGAAACAAAGCCCTTTTGCCGAACTCACACCCACACGCAAACCTGTGTAGGAGCCGGGCCCCTTGCTGACGGCCACTCCATCGCAATCCTGCACCCTTAAATTGCGTTCTTTCAGCAATTCGTCAATGAGTACAGCCGTCATGGATGCGTGGCTTCTTTCGGTCTGGCTTTCTTTGTAGGCTACACATTTTCCCTCTTCGCAAAGTGCGACCGAGCAGAGTGCAGCAGAGGTCTCTATCAGCAGGATGCGACTCATAGATTAGAGAGGTTTGGAAGTTATCAATTCTTTGAAATAGGGGAAAACCACGTCTGAAATGGTTTTGATGGCCGTGTAAAGTCCGGATTGTGCCAAGGTGGCGTTATCCACAAAGCCGAATTGCTGGTTGAGGGAGGTGAAAAGCTGTATGGCAATGCCGATGAACAAGACATATTTCATCATGCTGAAAATGGCACCGAGCAATCGGTTCAACCAGCCCAGCATGGCGAGTTTGAAAATTTTTTCCACCAATTTTCCCAGTAGGTTGCAAAGCAGTCCGACGCCGATGAAAATGATGAGAAAAGAGATGATTTTCAGTATGACTTCCGAGGTGGAAATATATTGGGAAAGCCATTCGCCAAAAGCGCTTGCACAGGTAAAGGACAGCCACACGCTCACCAGGATGGAGATGAGGGAAAAAGCCTGAGAGACAAAGCCTTTGCGAATACCCATGATGGCTCCGATTGCGAGGATGAGTAGGATGATGATATCTAATGCGTTCATACAATATATGGAATAAATTTCGTATCTTTGCGGACTTATTTATAACCTTGCTTGTAAGCCGGCTCCAAAAGGGGCAAAGAGTGGTGCAAAATTAGTAAAAAATATGAAATTTAACGAGTATAAGCAGTTGGACCTTGTTTCTATCGGAAACAGCGTTCTCGACAAGTGGCAGAAGGAAAATGCTTTTGAAACTTCGCTTCAGTTGCGTGAGGGGGAGAAGGAGTTTGTCTTTTTTGAGGGACCTCCTTCGGCGAATGGTATGCCGGGTATTCACCACGTCATGGCACGCAGTATCAAGGATTCCATCTGCCGTTACAAGACCATGAGCGGTTTCAAGGTGTCCCGCCGTGCCGGTTGGGATACGCATGGACTTCCAGTGGAGTTGGGTGTGGAGAAATTGCTCGGTATCACCAAAGAGGATATCGGAAAGAAAATTACCGTTGAGGAATACAATGCCGCCTGCCGCAAGGAAGTGATGAAATATACGCAGGAGTGGGTGAATCTGACCGAACGCATCGGTTATTGGGTGGATATGAACGACCCTTACATCACCTACGACAACCGTTATATCGAGACGCTTTGGTATTTGCTCAAGGATATCTACGACAAGGGTTATCTCTACAAGGGCAAATCCGTACAGCCTTATTCTCCTGCTGCAGGAACGGGTTTGAGTTCGCACGAGTTGAACCAGCCGGGTTGCTACCGCGACGTGAAGGATACGACGGCGACCGTGCAGTTTGAGGTGATTCGTGACGAGCAGTCTGAAGCCTTCTTCCAGGCCGCTGCTTGCGATAAATTGTATTTCCTCGCCTGGACCACCACTCCTTGGACCTTGCCGTCCAATACCGCCCTTTGTGTGGGTCCGAATATCGAGTATGTGATGGTCGAGTCGGCCAATCCTTATACCGGAACCCCTTGCACTTACATTGTAGCCAAGGCGTTGGTGTCTTCTCTTTTCAATGGGAAAGTGCCTTTCAAGGTGCTGGATGTTGTTTACAAGGGTTCACAGCTTGTCGGTATCCGTTATCAGCAGTTGATTGATTGGTTCCGTCCCGATGAGGGCGCGTTCCGTGTGATTCCCGGTGATTACGTGACCACTGAAGATGGTACCGGTATCGTTCATATCGCTCCTACTTTTGGTGCGGATGACGCCAAAGTGGCCAAACAAGCAGGTGTTCCCGCTTTGCTCGTGAAGGACAAAGATGGCAATCCTCAGGCCCAGGTGGACTATCAGGGACGCTTCTATCGTTTGGAGGACCTCGATGCAACTTATGTGGCCGAGCGTGTGGCTGATTCTTACAATCAGTGGGCAGGCCGTTATGTGAAAAATGCCTACGACAGTTCTTTGGCACCCGATGTCGAGACTTTGGATGTAGAGCTTTGCGTATGGCTCAAATCCCAGGGCAAGGCCTTTAAGATTGAGAAACATACCCATACCTATCCCCATTGCTGGCGCACGGACAAGCCGGTTTTGTATTACCCGTTGAATTCTTGGTTTATCAAGACGACGGCCGTTCGTGAGCAGATGATGGCCCTCAATGAGCAAATCAACTGGAAGCCCGAATCTACCGGTACAGGTCGTTTTGGCAAGTGGTTGGAAAATATCCAGGACTGGAATCTCTCCCGCAGTCGTTATTGGGGTACGCCTCTTCCTATCTGGCGCACCGAAGATGGCAAAGAAGAGAAATGCATAGGAACGCTCAAAGAGCTTTATGCTGAAATGGAAAAAGCCGTTGCAGCGGGCGTTATGGCAGAGAATCCTTTCAAGCTGGCCGGTTTTGACCCCGAGGATATGTCCAAGGAGAATTACGATAAAATCGACTTGCACCGTCCTTACGTTGATCGCATCTATTTGGTGTCCGACAGCGGCCGCAAGATGGTGCGCGAGACTGATTTGATTGACGTGTGGTTTGACTCCGGTGCCATGCCGTATGCGCAGGAAGGTTTGCGTGGACGCGACAATGAGAAATTCGGTTGTACGGCAGACTTTATCGCAGAGGGCGTCGATCAGACCCGCGGATGGTTCTATACTTTGCACGCCATTCATACGATGGTGAATGGTTCTTGTGCGTTTAAGACCGTGATTTCCAACGGATTGGTTTTGGATAAAGACGGCAATAAGATGAGCAAGCGTCTGGGCAACGCGGTGGATCCTTTCATGGCGTTGGATACCTATGGCGCCGATGCGCTCCGCTGGTATATGCTTACCAATGCCCAGCCTTGGGATAACTTGAAATTCGACGAGAGTGGTGTGGCAGAGGTGCGTAGAAAATTCTTCGGAACCTTGTATAACACCTATTCCCTGTTCGCTGTATATGCCAATATCGACAACTTCGATCCCGCCCAGGCCTTGATTCCTTATGCGCAGCGTCCTGAATTTGACCGCTGGATTATCAGCAATCTCAATTCTTTGGTGAAAAATGTAAATGCTTGTTATGAGGATTACAATATCACCGATGCCGGTCGTATGATTCAGGATTTTGTGTGCGATAATTTGAGTAACTGGTATATCCGTCTCAATAAGAAGCGTATCTGGTCTTCCGGCATGAATGATGATAAATTGTCTGCTTATCAGACTATTTACGAGGTGCTCAAGACCGTGGCTTTGTTGGCGGCTCCCATTGCGCCCTTCTTTACGGACAAGCTCTATTGTGACCTTGTTGAGGGGGCAGCCAATGTGCATTTTGAAAGCATGCCTGGTTTTGATGAGACGCTGATTGACAAGGATTTGGAGGAGAGAATGGCCTTGGCTCAGAAGTCTTGCTCCATGATTTTGGCGTTGAGAAAGAAGGTGGGTATCAATGTGAAGAAACCGCTTCCTCGTTTGATGATTCCTGTGCTCAGTGACGAGTTGCAGGCCCAATTGGAAGCTGTTGAGTCTGTGATTTTGGCGGAGGTAAACGTCAAACAAATGGAGTTTATCAGCGATACTACCGGTATTATCACCAAGAAAATCAAACCGAACTTCAAGACTTTGGGTAAGCGCTACGGTGCCAGAATGAAAGAAATCGCTGCGGCATTCGCTACTTTGGAGCAGGCGCAAATCGCCGAAATCGAGCGTTCACAAGAGGCTTATGCGTTGGCTTTGCCCGGCGGCGAGGTGCTTTTGGAAAAAGGTGATTATGAAATCCACTCTGAAGACATGCCCGGCTGGTTGGTTGCTTCCGAGGGGCAGCTTACGATTGCCTTGGATGTGACCCTGACTCCCGAATTGATTCAGGAGGGTATCGCCCGTGAGCTCATCCGTCCTATTCAGAATTTGCGTAAGGAAAATGATTTCTCTGTGACCGACCGTATCAGCACAAAGGTATATGCGGATGGTCAGGCTTATGAGGATATCCAAGCAGCATTGGCTAACTATAAAGATTACGTTATGTCCCAGACCCTTTCTACGTCTCTGATTTTGGAGACATTGGCCCAAGCGCCCGCCGAGGCCGCCGAGGTAGAATGGGATGATTGTAACATTAAAATAAAAGTAGAAAAAAACTAATACCTTAATTAATTATGGCAGAAGAAAATGTAAAAGTTCGTTACAGCGACGAAGAACTTCAGGAATTCAAGCAGATTATTCTTGATATGCTTGCCAAAGCCAAGGAGCAATATGCTGAACTTCGCAAAACGGATAACAACGACATTACTGACACCTCTCACTCTTTCAATGCGATGGAAGAGGGTGCAGCCAGTCTTTCCAAAGAAGAAAGAAGTCAGTTGGCACAACGTCAGAATAAGTTTATCCAAAATTTGGAGGCGGCTCTCGTTCGTATTGAGAACAAGACTTATGGAATCTGTCGTGTGACCGGAAAATTGATTCCCAAGGAGCGTTTGCGTCTGGTTCCCCACGCCACCCTGACCATCGAGGCAAAGGAAGGCTTGGCAAAGCAGGGTAGAAACTAATATGAAGAAAAACGGACTCTCAACAGGCTGGAAGCTATTTATCCTGGGGTTTCTGCTTGTGTTGATAGATCAAATTATTAAAATTCTCGTCAAGACCAATATGACTCTTGGCGAGAGTTTTTGTGTGCTGGGAGATTGGTTTCGCATCCTCTTTATAGAGAATGAAGGCATGGCTTTCGGAATGAAGTTCGGTGGCAAAATCGGAAAGTTGCTCCTGACAGTGTTCCGTTTGGGTTTGTTTTCCGCTCTGTGCTGGTGGATTCACAAGTTGATTAAAAGGGGGAATGTGCCTTGTGGCGTGCTGGTAGGGCTGACATTGATTACAGCCGGCGCGATGGGAAACATTGTGGACTGTGTGCTGTATGGTCAGATTTTTTCCGAATCGGTCTATGGCGGCCCTGTTGCCGCGCTGGGCGGTGAACCTTATGCTCCTATATTTTTCGGAAAAGTGGTGGATATGTTCTATTTTCCGCTCATTGATACCGTCTGGCCGGAGTGGGTCCCTTTTGTGGGAGGCAGCTCTTTCCGTTTTTTTGAACCGGTCTTCAATTTTGCTGACAGCTGTGTCACGGTAGGTGCCTTTTATCTCATTCTCTTTCATTATAAGTTTTTTGCGACAGAGAAATAATCTTGGCACTTCAAAAAAAAAGTCGTATATTTGCAGCCCCAAAAATGGGGAAAGGAAACATAAATTAAAGATTTACAATTATTTATGCCTACAATTCAACAATTAGTTCGCAAAGGCCGCGAGGTTATTGAAGTAAAAAGCAAATCTCGTGCGCTGGATTCTTGTCCTCAGAGAAGAGGCGTTTGCGTGCGTGTGTACACCACTACACCTAAGAAACCTAACTCAGCAATGAGAAAGGTTGCGCGTGTGCGTCTTACTAACTCAAAAGAGGTCAATGCGTACATCCCTGGAGAGGGCCACAACTTGCAGGAGCACTCAATCGTGCTCGTTCGCGGTGGTCGTGTAAAAGACCTTCCTGGTGTACGTTACCACATCCTTAGAGGAGCTTTGGATACTGCGGGCGTAGAGGGCAGGACTCAGTCCCGTTCCCTTTATGGCGCGAAGAGACCTAAGAAATCTAAGAAGTAACATTTTTTTATTCTATCACTTTTAATTATTTGAAAAATGAGAAAATCGAAGCCTAAGAAGAGGATTCT
>JAEIGA010003658.1_pt1 | contig 23984 bp, 24 predicted proteins | sample 9270691 | NCBI WGS metagenome assembly JAEIGA01 (sample SAMN17057246, study PRJNA624740) | gut metagenome | biome: biome; isolation source: fecal sample | host: Bos grunniens | place: China: Xizang | collected 2019 | reverse complement strand
ACCATTGCTGTTGAAAGTGTTGATACAAATAATGTTGCAAACGGGGAAGTTAAACTAACACTAAATCTTAGCAAGTATGTAGATCAAAATTTAACAACACAAGCTAATGGTAAACTTACATTAACTGTTACTGGATTTGCTCAAGGTCAACTAGGTAGTGATAATGGTGTTTTAACGGCTAACGAGACAAATAATTTATGATGAATAATATTAGTTAGTATTGGTGGTGGTATAACTCTTCTAATTTTACTAGTAATATTAATTGTTGCTTCAATTAGAAGACGTGAAAGAGATCGATATTTTGAATATTAAAATCTAAATATACATACTAGAACATATAAAACTTGATCTTTTTAAGAATTAATGACAAATGTTTTAAAATATGATTCATTTTCTAATATAACTCTATTTAAAAAAAAGATTATGTTAAATGAAATTTGTGTTTAAAAATAAGTGGACTATCCCTTCAATGAGATTGGAGGGATTTTTATTGTCAAACATAAATTTAACAGAATAGTTATAAAAGAAGGTGATTTAATAAACAGAACTTGAAAAGATTATCTTAGTATGTTATAAACTTAATATATTTATGAAAAATGATTTAAAAAACAATGTTCTTATTAAAGAAGATGGATATACATTAAAGCATAAAAATAGTACAGTAAAACACTATACTAAAAAGATGTTTGGTTCAAAAGACGGGTATGAATTTGTAAGCTATACTAGCACTACCCATATTAACTATAATGATGATTTTGAGTTAAATTTTGATTCTAATAGATGAAATGATTTTGATCTAGATATGGATATCAATAATCACTTAATGGAACTTCCTATCAATAAAAAAGAACAAATATCTTATAATTCTAAGAAAAACAAAAATAGGTAATTAATATAGATCTATTATTAATTTGTCAAAGCATTTTAAAATTAAAAAATTTATTTTGTTTTTATCATTTTTAGTAATGATTAGTTGATTTTGGTAAAATCTTTTAAATTTTGCCTTTGTATCTGTTATATAGTTCTTACACATACATAAATGATGTATCTATGCACTAACAAAAATGATAGAGTATAAGATACAATTACATATGTATATAAAGCATTTGAAAGTCATGATATTTTATCTATAATGATAAGTGATACTTATAAAGCAAGCAAATGGCCTAAGGACAAGAAAATGAGTTTTAATAAAGAGAAGTTTGTCAATTTAATCTAATGAATTGTTAGGCCAATAATTGTTCTTATTAGAAAAACATATTTCTAAACTTAAAAAGAATGTGATTGATATAAAAATAGATAATTAATGTTAAAAATGATGTTAAAGAATTTAAGTATGATGTAGCACAAATCAAACTATGTCTTACTATCAAAAAAAGAACTATCAGAGCTTAATTAGTAAAATTACATATCTTACTATCTTTAATAAATGAAAGGCAATGTATAAAATTGACAGTTCTATTAAAAGCACTTGCAAAAAAAAAAAAAAAAACTATAATCTAATTGAAATTGTTGGAGAAAACATGAAAAAAGGAATTATTATACAAGGTATCATATATTCTGGGATGATGCTTTTGACATTAATCTTGTCAATAGTTGGTGTAATTATGTTGTTGAACAACTCATTCTCATTAGCTCAAACATTATCAATTATTGGTAATGTGTTGACTATGGTGTGTGTAATTGGAGTATTTGTTATTTCGATTGTTACATTAGTAAAGGCAAGGTGCCTTTCATCAAAGAAAGGTTTTGCAAAAGCAACTGGTATTGTTGGGATAGTATTTGGGTCATTAGGAATTCTGCTTGTTTGAATTAGTCTTGCTGTAGTAGTACCAGCCCTCCCATTTATAGCTGAAGTTGGTATTCTTGTGACATTTGGATTTTATATAGCACTATTTATATTGCTAAATAAAGCAAATGAATTTACAAAGTAGTATCACAATAACTAATAAGCAATAGAGATAGCTCAATTGAGCTATCTTTTAATTTATAGTTATGCAACAAGATTACATTTTGTTAGTGTTATTAATTGTATTAAGTAAATTTTTTCTTCAAACAAAATTACTTCTGCATCAATAACAAATTATAAATTTGATACATATTGTTTAATAAAATCCTTATATAACTTTGTCACTGAATGTGTTTAAATAACCATCTTTCTGGACTGGCTAGTAAAATTAAGTTGGACAATAAAAAATCCTACCAATTATAATTTGAAATAGAATTGGTTAAACAAGCAGACATAAGTATTGATTACATCTGACAAGAATTAAACAATAACATTATTGATGAAGAAGATACAGATAAAATTATAAGAATCATTGGACAAATAATTGATTCATCATATCAACTTAGATCTAAAAAGGAATTAATTGAAGATTTTATTTTTCTTCAACTATCTCAAAAAGATAGAAATGAAAAAAACATTATGAATTGTTTTCTAAATATGTGGAACAAAAACGTTATGAAGAAATTATGAAAATAATAGAAAAATTCAATTTAAAATCAGAAGAGACAATGGAATACATGGAAGATTGTTTCTTAAAACACGAAATCATTGATTATGGTACAAGACTTGATCAAATATTCAAAAAACCATCTTCACTATTTAGTAACAATAACAATCATGTTATAGAGAAAAATAAAGTATTAGAGGCTCTAAAGTCATACTTCAATAAATTCCATTTAATTTAAAACTTACCCCATCAAAGTTATTTATATTGTTAAATAGCAAATGAATCAACTATATTTCCTATTTAATAATTTAGCAATTAAATAACTATTGTCTAAATTTTATGCCTTAAATACCATATAAGTATGTTCTTTTAGTGACGTTTAAGAAGATAAAGCACAGTCAAATCAAAATACATGATAGATCATTACCATAAAAATTAATTTTTTCGGTAATTTAAAATGATGTTTATTAGTGTTTACTTTTTCATAATAAATTAAAGTCAATAAACAAATTCTAAATGTTTTTAACTTAATATTTCTTTAATAAGAAGTGTAGCCTTATTAACAATATTATTAATCTCTTCATTAGTTAATGTTTTTTCATAAGATAATATTTTTAATTCACATGTATAAATATTTTTGTTTTCTTTGACAAAGAAATCAATAACTTTACATTCAAAGACATTATTAATTGATGTTAATTTTTTTATAATTTGATTGATATTAATCTTTTTGTTAATATCAATTTCAATATTAATATCCCTTACAACAATTGGAAAATCAGAGACAGGTACCACTCGGTAACTAGAATTAGTTTTATTAATAAAATTATCTAGATTAATAGTTGCACAAAAACAATCAAGATTGATATTATATTCTTTTAAAATACTAGCTCTAATCATACCAACATAACCAATGATTTGGTTATTATATAAAATCTCTAGTTGTTGGCCATCATATATTTCTTTTGTATTTTTTGTAGCAATAGCAAAAGTTATATCATTAGTGAAATGAACTAGTAAGTTTTTTATAAGTGACTTAATGCTAATTAAATTTCAATGAAAATGGTAGTTAATTATTTTTTGATTTACATTACCAAGTAATAAGAACGATAAATTCTTGGTGTATAGATTATTATTGTGGATTAATGATTGAATTTCAAAAATATTATTAAGTTCACGTTTGTGATCAATATTATATTTAATGGTTTTTAAAAGACTATCAATGGTATTAAGACGATAATATGCATGGGATAGAGAAAGTGGATTAGCTACCTTAATTACTTGACTAGTTTCTGAATTAAAAAAATTAAATTTAAATAAATCCTGCTTTGCAACTAAATTATAAGTTTTAACTTCATAAAAACCATTATTAATTAGGAAGTTTCTAATTAATAATTCATTATCATAATGGATATCATGATAATGTTTTATATCAAAATCAATTTTCTTAGGTTGCAACTTATTAATATCAATAAGTTTTAATAGTTCTTCAAATATTTCATATTGATTAGTTAAATCTAATCTAGCAGGATGAGTCTCAATGATATTATCATTAATCAGTTTCATATTTAATTTTTTTAAACCTTTTTGAATTTCATCATCATTAATATTGACACCAATAAATTTTCTAAATATATCATAGTCAAAATTGATTAATGTTGGTTTTTTAATATTAAATTTGCAACAAGCAATTGTAGAACAACTTAGAGAACTAAAATAATCATAGATTTGAATAAAAGCATTAATTGTGATTCAACTTGAGATTGGTTTTGAAAATAATAATGCTGATTTACTAGATATTTTTAAGTTATTTATCATTTTTCTTATTAGTAGGTAGTTAAAGTTAGCAACTTCAATTAGAACATTTTTAATTTCAGTAGTATATTTATATTCATCTAATCCAATAATTCCTGCAATATTTATTAATTTATCAGCTGCATAAATACCAATAATTTCATTGTCGATGTTATATTGATTACCATCTAAAGCAAGAATTTGCTTTTTAACAGGTAAATGTTTCACCTTAATATTTAATGATTGATTACTGGTTATTTTATCTAAATCATATATATGAATTGGGTTATTACAAATTAATGTAATAATATTTAAAAAATCAAGTCAATTATTCTGGATTTTAAAATTATGGGCAATCAAAATTTCTTTTTGTTTTCATGTTGTATGAAATTGTGGTAAATCCTTAACTACTAATAAACCAAAATCACTACAACAATTTGCATCAATATCAAGATTAATTAAATTTTGATTGTTAGTTAAATTTTCTAATTGGCTATCTAATTTAAAATTAATATTAAGAATTGGTGCAATTTCATTAATAATACCATAATAAGAATTTAAGTCATTCCGATTCGATGGTATTGATAAATCTCAAATGATATCATTTAGATTAAGTAATTCAACAGGATCAGTTGAGGTTAGGTCCTTTTCCTTCAAAATAATAACACCTTCTTTATCTTTGGTAGCTAAACAATCAACATTGATATTTGTTAATTCTTGATATCCACAAATCATTCCCATAGAGTTTATTCCTTTAATCTCTTTTGGTTTGATTTCAATTTGTCCATTAATGATAGAACCAACAGGTGCATAGATAACATAATCATTCAATGATAAGTTATTAGCTCCACAAACAACATGATATTGCTTTTGGTTTAAATCCTCAATTTGAACTAAATGTAATTTATTAGAATTAGGGTGCTTACTAACAGCTTTAATTTTTGCAATCTTTAATCCAATATTTTGTGGATGCTTTTGACAAGTCTCAACTTCTATCCCAGCAAGATTAAATGCATTGAAAATTTCTTCTAATGGAATTTTTTTTATATCCTTACAAATAGAAACTAATAATTTATAACTAATGATCATATTTATTCCTTACATTGTTTAACAAAATCAAAATCATTGTTGTAAAAATCACGGATATCTTTGATGTTATATTTTAACATTGCAATTCTTTCAATCCCGATTCCAGCAGCTAAACCTGTAGTAATATCTTTAATACCTGCTTGTTTGATTACATTTTGATGCAACATCCCAGCGCCTAAAACTTCAATTCAACCTGATTGCTTGCAAATATTACATCCATCTCCTAAACAATTAATACATTGTACATCAACTTCAAATGATGGTTCTGTAAATGGAAAGAAACTTAATCGATATCTTGTTTTTAAAAAATTACCAAATAAATATTTAATTAATTCATCAATAAGGAATTTTAAATTAGCTAAATTAAAATCCTTACGAATTCATACAATATCTATTTGTGTAAATTGGTGACTATGAGTTGCATCATCATTATCCTTACGATAAACATTACCATATGATAATACCCTAATATCATCTTTTGCTTGGTATTGCTGTAAAACTTTTGCTGTCGAAGCAGTACAATGGGTTCTTAATAAAATATGTTCATTAATAAAAAAAGTATCTTGACTATTACGAGCAACATGATTTTCATCAATATTTAAGTTATCAAAATTATACTTAGTGCTAACAATTTCATCCCCATTTATAAATTCAAAATTATATTTTTTAAAAAAATTAATAATTAAATCAATAGTAGCGTTGATAAAATGTTTTTTTCCTTGTTTAAAAACAGCTAATTCTATATTATTATCAAGTTGATTTTCAAACACATCACTTTGTAATTTTATTGCCATTAATCTTGCTTCAACAACCTCATTGATTTGTTGTTTAAAAAGATTAATATGCATTCCTAATGTTTTTTTATCATCTACTTTTTTTAGCTCTAAATAAAGTGGATCTAAATGCTCTTTGATAAAAATGTTTTTACACTCAATAATTTTTTGTTCATTATCACAAAGAGATAATTGGGTTTCTAAAATTTTTATTTTTGTTTGCATCTAGGTTCTCCTTTGAATCTTAAATAGATATTTTCTAGTAATAAACATAAATTAGTAAATAAACAACTACTAGAAATAATAATCAAACTTAATCACAAAAATTTAATTCAGAATTCAGTTGTATTGTTAACATTAAAACTTATTCTTGTAAAATAAATTGAACTAACTATTAATAATATCAAAGATATTATTATTAGACAAATATAAATTGCTAAATAGATATTTTTCTTTGCTTTCATTATTTATAATCACTCATTTTTTTACTATAAATATTATAATGCAATTTATGTTTATTTTTTTGGTGCAAAAATTTTAATCGTTGTGAGTTATGATCATCAATTTTTTTACCTTTTAAAAATTGATTCATTTTTTGATAAGATACTTCAATTTCATCCTCGTCAGAAACCCCTGGAATTAAACCAGATGTAGGTTTTTTATTAATAATTGAATTAGGAAGTTTTAAATATTGACTAATGGCGATAATTTCTTCTTTAATTAATCCTGTAAGAATATATAAATCAGCAGCGCCATCACCAAATTTGGTAAAATAACCTAAATATAATTCATTAAAATTTGTTGTCCCAATTACAATAGCTTGGTGTTCAAAAGCTTGATTATATAAAGTTATCATTCTTAACCTACTTTTAATATTAGCTTGCATAGTTAGATTTTTAATATTAAGTTTTTTTACAAATTGTTTATATATTTTAACTAATTTGATGTAATTTAATTTTATGTTTAAATGATTACAAATTAATTTTGCATCATCATAATCTTGTTGATTAGATTCAATATCAATAAAGTAAACAAAAATTTGTTCAGGTTTTAATACCCGTTTTAAAATTGTTAGTGCTAATGCTGAATCTATGCCGCCACTAATTCCCAAAACAACATTTTTAATTTGATTTTGTTTTAAAAATTGCTTAATATATAATTCTAAATCATCTAAATAACTTTTTATTTTATTCATAAATTAATCCTCAAAAACTAATTCAGCTTCATAAATTTTAATAGTATCACCTTTTTTTGCACCCATTTTTTTAAGTGTTTCTTCTACTAAAGCGGTTCTCATTTTTTGATTAAAACGGACAATATTATCTTGGGTTGTTAAGGGAATTCGGTGTGCTCAATATTTTAAAAAATCACATTTTATATCTCATGTACTATCATTTATTTTAGTAATTAAAAGTTCACGATTAAATTCATCTGACAAATCTTTTTTAAGTGTTATTGTTTTAAAAGGTACTAATGATTTTGATGATGTTGGTTCTTGTGATAATAATTGATATGATTTTGCAATCACTTTATCTAAATTTTGGTTATTTAGGGTTGAGATTTCAATGATTTCTTGATTTTTAAAATATTGCTTTAATTTAGATAAATTTTGCTTTGCACTAGCAACATCCATTTTATTAGCAACAATAATCATTTTCTTTGTTAATAAATCAGGAGAATAATTTGCTAATTCCTTTTGAATAGTTTCATATGATAATATTGGATCAATGTTATCCATTTCATCCATTGATATTAAATGAATTAATAATTTACTTCTTTCAATATGTTTTAAAAAATGATGACCTAGACCCAGACCTTCGCTTGCTCCTTCAATTAAACCTGGTATATCAGCAAAAACAATTTTTCTTTCATTATAATTTACAATTCCAAGAATTGGATTTAAAGTGGTAAATTGATAATTTCCTATTTTAGGTTTAGCATTTGATATTTTAGAAATAAAGGTTGATTTACCAGCATTGGGTAATCCGATGATACCAACATCAGCTAGGTGTTTTAAAACCAGATAACATTCCTTGGTTTCTCCTAGATCTCCAAGTTCATATAATGATGGTGCTTTATTAAAACCAGACTTAAAATGGAAATTTCCATGACCTCCAAGACCTCCGTGACAAATTATTTCTTCTTGACCATGTTGTTGGATATCGCAAATTAATTTGTTATCTTTTTTATCATAAATCATGGTACCAACTGGTACTTTAATCCTCACATCATCACCGTTTTTTCCATGCATTGTTTTAATTTGTCCATTTTGACCATTGTTAGCTACTACTTTTTTTAAAAAGCGAAGGTTTTGTAAGGAATTTTCATTATGATCACCAACTACAATAATATTACCACCATGACCACCATTACCACCGCTTGGGCCACCAAGTGGCACATGTGCTTCACGTCGTCAAGCAACTATTCCGTTTCCACCATTACCAGCTTTTAATAAAATATTACATTCATCTACAAAAGACATATTAAGAAAATTATAGACTTAAAAAGCTAAATTAAATGATAAAATTATTCATTTTTTTCTTTATTTTTTGCAAGATTAAAAATATTGGGTAATTTTCTGTTAATCTCTTTAGTATTTTTGATTAATAGGTTAGTATCATTCCCAAAATCAAAACGATTTTCAATTATCAAATCTTTATTTTTCATTTTAATTTTGGCAATTTTACAGTGTTCCTTTTTGCCTCATTCAATATTTTGATAATTTTCATCTAAACTAGTATTGTTTACAAAATCATCAAAAATATAATCATTTTCATAATAACTAGCTTCTCATTTTTTCTTTTTCATATTTAAATTATATTACATTTTATCAGGAGCATTAATTCCTAAAATAGCTAAACCATTAGCTAGTACTTGTTTAATTGCTTTAATAAAATAATATTGTTCATTCATAAATTTATTATTTGATTCAAACACTTTAGTATTTGCATAGTAATTATGAAATAATTTAGCTAAATTATATAAGTAAACTGACATTTTATATGGTTCATATGTTTTAGCACAATTTTCAATTGTAAATTTAAAAAAAGATAGTTCATTAATAATTTCACGTTCTAAATCTGAATTTAGATTATTAAAAGCTTTTGGCATAGAAACAGATGCTTTATTTAATAATTGATTAGCTCTTGCATGAGCATATTGGACATAGTATAAAGGATTATTATTGTCCTTCTTTGTAGCTATATCTACATCAATTTCAATATGATTGTTGGAAGATTGATGAATTAAAAATCAACGGGCAGCATCTTTGCCAATAGCATCAATTAAATCTCTCGTTGTTAATGATTGACCTGTTCTTTTAGACATTTTAAACTCTTTGCCATTTTTTACTAATCTAACCATTTGTAAGGTAATAATAATTAAATTATTTGGGTTAATCCCAGAAGCTTGCATTGCTGCTTTCATTCTAGTAATATAACTATAGTGATCTGCTCCTCAAACATCAATACAAACTTGGGTACCATTAGTATTAAATTTATAATTATGATAAATAATATCAGGTGCAAAATAGGTTGGTGTACCATCAGATTTTATTAAAACCCTATCCTTATCATCACCATACTTAGTAGTATTTAATCAAATGGCACCATCTTTTTTATATGCTTCCTTACGTGTTAATAAGTCATCAATCATTTTATTAATTAAACCATTTTGATGAATTTGATATTCACTAAAATAATATGTAATATCAACTCCAAGATCATGCAAATCATTTTTAATAATTTCTAAAAATTTATCTCGAGCAAATCATCTGATTTCATGCTCAAATTCAGTATTATTAATTCGACCGTTCTCATTAATTGTAGTTTTTAGAAACTTGTCATTAAATTTTCTTTTTAATTCTTGAGCTACAACAATAATTTCATTACCATGATAAGAATCTTCAGGTAAATCTATTTTTTCACCAAAAAGTTGTTTATAACGAATAAAAACAGCAGTTGCCAAATTATTCATTTGATTACCTGCGTCATTTACAACATATTCACTTACTACATCAATCCCATATCATTCTAAAACATTAATTAAGCAGTTACCTAAAACAGCATTTCTTGCATGACCAATATGTAAAAGTCCGGTAGGATTTGCTGATACATATTCAACACTATATTTTTTATTTTTTTTAGCAAATTTTCCAAAATCATTTTTTTTATCTAATATTTCATAAATAAGATCATTTTTATAATCATTTGATAGTCATAAGTTAAGAAAACCTGGATGTGCAACTTCTACTTTAGCAAACATTTTATTCTTTTTAATTTCATCACATAAATTATTAGCAACATCTATTGGTTTTAAACCATTTTTTTTAGCTAAAATTAATGCTACATTAGAAGAAAAATCACCAAATTTAATGTTTTTACATTTCTCAACTAAAAAAGATAATTCACCATGTGCCTTTTTTTGTTTATTAATTGCCTCTAGAATAATCTTATTAATTTTTTCTATAATCATAATAAACTTATTGCAAGCCTATATAATAGCTATATACGCCTTGTCCTCCTTCTTGAAATTCACAAACTAAATCATATTCTTTGTTAACATATTCTTCAATTTCCTTTAAAAAAGGTAACTTTTTCTTATTATCATAAAAAATAATTAAGACATCAGCATGTTTTTTAGCTTTATTCATTAACATATCAATAATTGTTTTTAACACTATATTTTCATTTTTATTAGCAGCTACTATTCGTTTATCAATGATACCAATAAAATCATTTCTATTAAAACTAATATTGTTATAATCAACATTCTTAACAGATTTAGAAATTAAAGCACTAAAACTATTTTTAACTACTTTATTCATAGCTTTAATGTTATTATCAAGTGTTGTATTTTTATCAAATTCTAACCCAGCAATCAATGCTTCAAAAATGTTAGTAGATGGACAAACTTTTAAATTGATAGTTCCTGACAAAATTGAAACAACTTGATTGGCTGCCATAACAATGTTTGAGTCATCAGTAATAAAGATAACATTTTTTGATTTTGTTTTTTGAATTGCCATTAAGATATCTTGAATAGAAGGATTGCCCTTATTTTCTGTACATAAGATATTTTTAAAACCATAATAATTTTGTAAGATCTTCATTATTTTTTTTGTTGGACATGTTAATACAATTTCAGGTTTGCTATTCAATTTAATTTCTAAGGGACTATTTTTAATGTTATCAATCACTTTGATCCCATCTTTTTTTAGTCGACTATAAAATTGTTCAGTCATATTTTCAATTTTAATTTTTATAAACTCACCATATTTTTGGGCAAAATTTAGTAAATCACCTGGTTTAGTAGTGTGAATATGAACCTTTACAATATCATTATCTTGAACACAAACTAAAGAATTCCCCATCTTTAAAATTTCTAATTTAAATTGTTCAATATAAAAAGCTTGCTTTCTTTCATCATTGGGTATAATTTTTGAATTAATTTTTATGATTACTTCAGTACAATATCCGAAACCTTCTTCATAATCATGATCATCAAACAATTCTTCTATTTTATTGTTATTTAAATTTGGTTTTTTTTCTTGTGAATTAGCATTAGGAATTTTTTTATCAGCATTATTAAGTGATTCTAACATTCCATTAAAAAACATCAACAAACCATAACCACCAGAATCAACAACACCAACTTTTTTTAATTGCGGTAATAAATCAGGAGTTTTATCTAGTGCTGTTTTTGCAGCTTCATTTACTAAAGTTAATATCTTTTCAATGGTATCTAATTTATCAATATTTTTAAAAAGTTCTTCATCAACTACACGGATAATAGTTAAGATAGTTCCTTCTATTGGCTCAGAAACAGATTGATATGCAGAATGTCTTGCTAATTGGAAACAATTGATAAATGTTTCAATATCAATAAAATCTTTATTTGAATTAAAACCAGAAACAAAACCCTTAATAATTTGGGAAAAAATAACACCTGAATTACCTCGAGCATTCATTAACAATGCACGAGAAAAAGCTTGACCATATAAAGCAATATTATCAATGTCTAATTTTTCAACTTCTTCAAAAGCATTGGTTGAAGTAATTTTTAAATTTGTTCCAGTATCACCATCTGGAACTGGAAAAACATTCAATTCATTGATATAATCAGCATTTTCTGCTATTTTATTAACCCCATATGAAAACATGTTTTTTAAATCTTTTAGTAATATTTTTTTCATAATTAGTTTAAATCTAGCTAAATTATTACATAATTATAACATATTTATTTATATATTAATTATAGATAAGAAATCATATATTTTATTAAAATGTTAAAATATCATTATTATGAATAATATATTTAAAAACATTATTTGAGGTTTAGGCTATCCTTTTGTATTTATTTGATTTGTTATTAAATGATTTACAACTAAAACAAAAGCTAAAAAATATTTAAAAAATCCAGATGATTTCTTAGAACAAGAAAAATATGAAATACTTTATAAGATTGCAAAACCAACATCTTATTTATTAAAAATTAAAATTAGTGATATTATTAATGATTTTAATATACCAAAAAAGGTTCAATTAATTATTGCAAATCATAGAAGTTATATTGATCTTTTGCTTTTATATGTATTCTTATATGAACAACTTGGTTCTAAATTTGTTTTTGTAGCTAAAAAAGAATTAGCTGATTCAAAATTAGGTCACATTTTAAAACTAATTGATACTATTTTTATAGATCGTTCAAACTTAAGACAAATGATTAGTTCTATAAACACTCAATATGATGTGATGACAACAAAGGGTAAATCTGTTGTTGTTTTTCCAGAAGGGACTAGGAATAAAGAAAATGAATTACTAGAATTTAAATCAGGTGTTTTTGAAGTGGCATATAAAACAATGTCACCAATCCAACCAATTATTTTTTTAAACACTAATGCTTATTGAGAAGATAAAAAAGAATTTAAAAAAAATAAACCTGCAATTATATTTAAGGTTATTAATCCATTTTTACCAAGCAAATTTTTAAATATTGATCGACAAATTTTAGCTAAAAATATTAGAAATGAAATGCAAAAAAATATTGATCAAATATTAGCTAAAAAAAGCAAGTAATTTACACTTCATAATTAAATATTATATAATTATGAAAAGTTTTATTTTATGAAAATAGACAACCGAATAGAAAAAGTTTTAATTAATGAAAGAAAAATAAATAAAGCTATAAACAAGGTAGCTCAATGAATTAATCAAAATTTTAAAGATAAAAACCTTGTTTTAGTAACAATTCTAAAAGGTAGTATTCCTTTTGTTGGAGCATTAATTCCAAAAATAAAAGTTGATTTTACAATCGATTATATTTCAATTAGTTCTTTTAAAGGGGAGAGAAGGGCTATCACTGAACCAGAAATTATTAATTTTTTATCAAATGATGTCAAAGGTAAGGATATTTTATTAGTTGAAGATATTGTTGATAGTGGAAAAACAATTAAATTAGTATTAGATACATTAAAAAAAACTAATTGTAATTCTTGTCAATTGGTAACATTACTAGATAAACCAAAAGGAAGAGTAGTAGATTTAAAACCAAATTATGTTTGCTTTGATATTGATTTAGAGTTTGTTGTTGGTTTTGGTTTAGACTATAAAGAAAAATTTAGAAATTTACCATATATCGGTATCTTAAAAAAAGAATACATACATCAAATGGAGGATGATTATGAATAAAATCAAAGAGTTAATTTTTCTTAGAATGTTAAAAACAGAAATTAACGAAAAGGACAATGATAATTTAATTGCAAAAAATAGTGAAGGGAACCAAGTTAATAATGATAATGTAGTTACAAATAAAGTCCCAAAAAAGAGATGAAAAAAATTAATAGTAATTTTAATTATCGTTTTAATTCTAGGTACAATTGTTGGTTTAATCATATATTTTAATGTTAGAAAAACAGAAATTAACATGTCTAATGTTACAGCAATTACTGAAGTTGGTGATAATTTCAATATTACTGGTACTGCTGATGGTAAGAAAGATGAAACATATACAATTGATACAAAAAGTAATAATTCATATTCATATCGAATAACTACTGATACATATGATTTATATTTAGCAATTAAAGGTAATTCCTTACCATTAAGAATTAGGGCTCAACAATTCCAAGAAAGTAATAATATTATTAAATGAGTTGTTGCAGGTCATGAACTTGATCAAACAGCTGATCCAGCACAACCAAATTATTATCCTTCTGAATTCTTAACATTTTTAAAAAAAACCATTTCAACTTGACAATCTGTTCCTGAACCATTCCCTTGATTAAGTCTTATTTCATTATTATTACCTATTTTAATTTTTATTTTAATTTTCTTGTATTTCCTAAAAATGTCAAAAATGCAAGCTGGTGGTGGAATTTTTGGTATTGGTGATTCAGGTGCACAATTAGCTAAAACTAATATTAAATTCTCAGATGTTGCTGGATTAAAAGAAGAAAAAGAAGAACTATATGAAATTGTTGATTATTTGAAAAAGCCACAAAAATATATAGCTATGGGTGCAAGGGTTCCACGTGGTGTAATCCTTTATGGAGCTCCTGGTACTGGAAAAACATTATTAGCTAAGGCTGTTGCTGGTGAGGCTGGAGTACCTTTTTTACAAATATCTGGTTCTCAATTTGAGGATATGTTAGTTGGGGTAGGAGCGAAAAGGGTTAGAGATTTATTTGCTAAAGCTAGAAAATCTGCGCCAGCAATTATTTTTATTGATGAAATTGACTCTGTTGCTTCAAAGAGAGGAAAAAATGAATTTGGTGGTGGATTAGCTGATCAAACAATTAATCAATTACTAGCTGAAATGGATGGTTTTAACACTTCAACAGGAATAGTTGTTATCGCTGCTACAAATAGATTAGATGTTTTAGATGAAGCAATTTTAAGACCTGGGCGTTTTGATAGACATATTCAAGTTACTCTTCCAGATATTAGAGAAAGAGAAGAGGTTTTAAAAATTCATGCTCATAATAAAAATATTTCTTCCAAAGTGTCATTGGCTGACATTGCAAGAAGAACTCCAGGTTTTTCAGGTGCACAATTGGAAAATGTTTTAAATGAGGCAACATTATTAGCTGTTAGACAAAATAAAACAAATATTAGCTTAGAAGATATTGATGAAGGAATTGATCGTGTTATTGGCGGACCAGCAAAACATTCAAAAATTATTTCTGAACAAGAAAGAAAATTAATTGCTTATCACGAATCAGGACATGCATTAGTTGGTTTATATACACCAGGAAGTGAAATTGTTCAAAAAATAACAATTATTCCAAGAGGTTCAGCTGGTGGTTATACAATGCAAACACCTGAAGATATTGAAAAGAATATTCAATCTAAAAAAGATTTACTAGCTCTTATTAGAATGACACTTGGTGGTAGGGCTGCTGAAGAAGTAATTTTTGGTCCTGAATCAATAACTACAGGTGCATCAAATGATTTATATAAGGTAACAAATATTGCCCGTGCAATGGTAACACAATTAGGGATGTCTAAAGTAGGGATGACTCAATTCTTTCCATCTGAAGGGTTTGTTAATCCATATCAACAACAAAAATTATTTTCAGATACAAAACAAAAAGAAATTGATGCTGAGATTGAAAAAATAATCAATGATGAATATCTAAAAGCTAAAAAGATTATTAGTACTAATAAAAAGGAACTTGAACTAATTGTTGATGCTTTATTAATTAATGAAACTATTATTAAGGAAGAAATTGATTTTATTCATAAGCATAAAAAACTTCCTAATAATATTTTAGAAAGAAAAAAAGATACCAAATTAAAACAAAAACAATCAAATAAAAAGACTAATGAAATAACTTGAGAAAAATCTAGTTTTAAAAAATAAATCAATTTTATTTATGAATGGAATTTTTGCAATTAATAAACCAATTAATTGAACATCAAATGATGTAGTTCAAAAGATTAAGAAAAGTTTACATTTTAAAAAAGTTGGCCATGGTGGAACATTAGATCCATTAGCAACTGGTGTACTTGTGATAGCAATTAATGAAGCTACTAAATTATTGTCATATCATCTTAATGATATTAAGGAATATGATTGTGAAATCCTTTTTGGAATAGAAACAGACACTTTTGATTTAGAAGGTAAAATAACTAATCAATGCGAAACAAAAAATATTAATTTAATTGCAATTGAAAAAATATTAAAGCAATGAAAAAAACAATATCTACAAACTCCACCATTATATAGTGCTATTAAAGTAAAAGGCAAACCATTATACAAATATGCCAGACAAAAAAAAGAAATACAGGTTCAACCAAGGAATGTAAAATTACTTAATTATCAAATCATATCATTTAAAGAAAATTTATTAAAATTAAAAATTAAGGTTTCGAAGGGCTTTTATGTACGTTCATTAGCTCATGATTTAGGACAAGCATTAAATAGCTGTGCAACACTTAATAAATTAGTAAGAACTAGGAGTGGTGATTTTTATTTATCTAATGCATATGATTTAAATGAATTTATTGAAAATTACTATTCTATCAATTCTTAATAACTTTTATATTTCATGAATAATTAAGAAAAAATAACTATCAAAAATTTCAATAATTTTTTGATGTTCTTGTTCACTCATAGAAGAAAAAATTTCTTTATCTAAAATTTTAAAAAATTTCCCAGAATGATTAGAAAGATAATTACCATAGATTAATTCATCAACATAATCCTCACCAAATTGTTCACATAATTGAATCATTGATGGTTCTTTATTTTTAATATAATATTCATATATCATTTGATTCTCATTTTTTAAAAGTGTTTTCAGATTAATTCCATTATTATCTACTATTTGATTTAATTTATTTTTAAATACTAAATGATTATATTCTTTTTTTGATAATACATTCTGCAAGAATTTTTCTATATCATTATTATTTATTTTTCTAAAATCACTTTTTAGCTTTTCAATATTTTTTTGATTTTTTGAGTAAACGTAAATATAGTTAAAATTCATATTATTTGTATTTATTTTATAACAAAATTGAGTTGTTTTTATTTTATAAGTTTATTAACTTATTGTTAAGATAATGTAATTATTTATTAATTTAATTCTTTTTTTAATAGTCGACAATTTTTAATTTATCTAATATTAGACATCATTACATTTTGTTGCTCTTCAACATGATCTAATCTATCTTCAATGTTATCTAACCGACCATTGATATGTTTAATATCTGATTTCATTTCTCCAATTACACCAGTTACATTAATATTAATTCTCTTATTGTGGGTTGCTTGTTCATTGTTTGCTTACTAAAATCTATATATACCTATAATAAAATCATAATTGTTTTTTTAGTTCTTACAAATTTATATAAATTGTAATCAAAATTTATTTAGAAGTGTAGTAATTTTGAATAAACTAAATTAGAGTTACATGTTAATTCCTACACTTCCTTTTCAATCTATTTTTAGTAATTTTTTGTTAGAAAATGACATTATAAATTTATTCTAATGTAATTAATAAAAACTTTTTGATATAATAATTTTAATTTATATATTATTTAATAAGGATTAATATGTCAAAACCTGAGTTAGTTAAACTACTAAGAGAAGCAACACAAGCTGGTATGAGCGATTGTATAAAAGCCTTGCAAGAATGTCAAGACAACATTGAGGAAGCACAAAAATGATTAAAAGAAAAAGGAATAGCTAAAGCAAATAAAAAAGCAGGTGCTATTGCTTATGAAGGTGTTGTAAAAGCAGGAGTTAGTGACAATAAAGCTATCATTATTGAAATCAATTCACAAACTGATTTTACGGCTAAAAATGAGAGTTTTATTAAGTTAGTAGATAATGTATTTGACACATTGAAAAAGGAAATTAAAACATCTGGACCAATTGAACAAAATAAAGTTATGGTTGCTGGAAAACCATTAAGTGAAGTTGGTGTGGAATTAACTGCTACAACTGGAGAAAAAATCGCATTTAGACGTGGAGAGGTTTATGTTTTAAATGGAAATGAGTCTATAACTTCTTATACCCACTCTAATAATAAGATAGCAACTATAATTGTGTTTGATAATAAAGTTAGTGAAGATGTAGGAAAAGATATTGCTATGCATGCAGCGGCTATGATGCCTAAATACTTAGATGTTGCTTCTGTTGATGCTACCTTTCTTTCATCTGAAAAAGAAATTCTACATAAACAATTTTTAGAAGAACTTAAAAATATTAAGGATGAAAAAGTAAAAAGTGAAAAAGAAAAACGAGCTAATGTTATTGTTGATGGTAAAGTAAAAAAATTGTTAAAAGAAATTTGTCTTGTTGATCAACCTTTTGTTAAGGATACATCAAAGACTGTTGGTCAATATGCTAAAGAACATGGTGTTAACATTGTCAAAATGATTAGATATGAATTAGGAGAAGGTATTGAAAGAAAAGAATCAAATTTTGCTGATGAAGTAGCAGCACAAATGCGATAATACCAAATTGGTTACAAATAAATTATGGAAAGAATATTATTAAAAATTTCTGGTGCTTGCTTAAAAAATGAAAATAATTTAATTTCTTTTAATCAATTAAATAATTTATCAAATCAAATTGAAAAGATATCTAAAAAATATTCAGTTTCAATTGTTGTTGGTGGTGGAAATATTTGACGAGGTAATCTTTCAAAAGAATTAAAAATGGATCAAAACTTAGCAGATTATATGGGGATGACTGCTACCATTATCAATTCTTTAGCACTAAGTAATATATTAAAAAATAAGCAGGTCAATGTTAAGGTTTATAGTGCATTAAATTGTCCTGATTTATGTGAAAAATTTAATATTAATAAAGTAGAAGAATTTTTATCAAAAAAAGGTACAGTAGCTATTTTTGCTGGTGGAACAGGTAATCCATTTTTTACAACTGATACTGCTGCTGCTTTAAGAGCTAGCGAACTAAAAATTAGTAAAATTTTAATGGGTAAAAATGGTGTTGATGGTGTCTATAGTGCCGATCCTAAGGTAGATAAAAATGCTACTTTTTATAAAAAAATATCATTTAAGCAAGTTATTGATAAAAAGCTTAAAGTTATGGATTTAACCTCTTTAACATTATGTGAAGAAAATGGTATAGATATAATTGTTTTTAACATTGATAAAAATAATGGCATCATTGATACATTAAACAAGAAAAATAAGTTTACTTTAATTACAAAGGAGTAATTTTTATGTTGTGAACTGAATATCAAAAAAAATATGAAACAAAAGCAACACCAATATTTGATTGGTTTAATTTAGAACTATCAAAACTACGTACAAGTAGAATAACATCTACTATTTTGGATTGTATCAAAGTTGAAGCATATGGCCAATTAACTCCAATTAATCAAGTAGCAAATATTGCTTCTAGTGAACCAAGAGTTTTAATTATTAAAGCATATGATCCGAGTTTATATAAAGAAATCGGCAACGCTATTAATAATGCTAACCTTGGTTGTAATGCTCAAGTTGATGCTGATAAAATTAGAGTAGCTTTTCCTGCACTAACTGAAGAAACTAGAAAAGAAATGATTAGAAAAGCTAAGGCTATTAGTGAAGATGCAAAAATTAGAATTAGAAGATTAAGACAAGAAATTCATGATAATTTCAAAAAAGATGAAGAACTAACAGATGATGATAAAAAATCTTATGTAAATAATTTAGATAAACAAACCAAAATTTTTAATGAAAAAATTGAACAAATATTAGAACAAAAAAATAAAGATATATTAGTAATTTAATTATGTCAAATGTTTTGCAACATATTGCTTTTATAATGGATGGAAATGGACGTTGAGCACAAAAACGAAATCTTCCTAGAATTGATGGACATAAAAAAGGATTGGAACAAATCTCATTAATTATTGATGGTTGTATCCAACATCAAATTAAATATATTTCTTTTTTTTGTTTTAGTACTGAGAATTGAAACCGACCAAAAAAAGAAGTACAATTTTTAATAAAATTAATTCATAATGCTTTATCTGAAAAAAATTTTAATTGATTCAAAGAAAGACAAATTAAAGTTCAATTAATTGGTTTTGAAAAAAAGATGCCAACAATACCTTATAAGGATATTAAAAGATTTTGTGAACGGACTAACAATTTTCACAAGGTATGTGTTAATTTCTATTTTAACTATGGTAGTCAACAAGAAATACTATATGCATGTGAACAACTTAAAAAAAGAAATTTAATGGTAAATAAAAGCAATTTTGAAAAATGTTTATTAACGCATAATCTTCCAGATGTTGATTTATTAATAAGAACAAGTGGTGAAGAAAGGATTAGTAACTTTCTTTTATGACAAATAGCATATGCTGAAATTATTTTTGAAAAAACACTATGACCCGATTATTCAATAAAAAAATTAAATCAAAATATTATTCAATATAATAAAAGAAATAGACGCTTTGGAAAAATAAAAAATGAATAATCACTTACCTATCAATACAATTAATGAAAAAGCAAGAAAAAATCTTAAATCACGTTCAATTTTTTCCATTTTAATTGTAGCTTATATAGTAATACTAATTGTCTTTTTTTTAATAGCAAATGTTAATCCTCAATGAGTTAAAAACAATGTTACTAACCAAATTTTTGCTTGATTAATTTTAATTTCACTATTACCAATTATTTTTTTAATTACTAAAGAAATCAGGGATATTCATTTTAAAAAGAATGTTTTTGCTCTATTCTTCCTCTTTTTTTGCTTAATCATTGTCATTTATACACCAACATTAATTTATTTTTTACCAATGTATAAGATTGTCTTCTTAGCTCGTGAAGATCAAATTTTTTGATTTCTAATATCAGGACTAATTTGTTTCTTCTTTTTATTGATAACTAATATTTTTTATTTATGAATGCAAGGATTATTTAAATTTAAAATTATTTTTGTTCACTTATCATTATTATCTCTTTCTGGTGGTTTTGTTTTATCATTTTTATTTTTTGGGTTTATTAAGGGATGAGTAACCTTATCAATTTTATATGTTATTACAGCTTGTACAGATACTTTTGCTTATTTATCAGGAATGCTTTTTGGAAAGAAAAAAATTGCTTCTTTTATTTCACCAAATAAAACATTAGCTGGTTTTATAGGTGGAATTTTGGGATCAACTATCATATGTATATGTCTTTTAATTGGATTGTCCTTTGTGCCTAATCAATATAATTTATTAGGTAATTTTTTTGGTATTAAATTTAAATATTCAATTAATTTTTTAAACACCAATAATGAATATGCCAATTTTCCATTATGATGATTAATTGTTATAATCATATTAATAATTTTATCTATTTTATCAGTTGTAGGTGATTTATCTTTTAGTTATATTAAAAGAATTTATGGAATAAAGGATTTTTCCAATCTAATACCAGGACATGGTGGAATACTTGATCGGATTGACTCTCTATCTTTTGTTTATTGTTCTTTTTTACTATTTATAATAATGATAAATTTATTCTCAACTAATAGTCCTTTAATATAAGATTAATAAAAAGGAAAAAAATGAGGATATTAATTCTAGGCGCAACAGGTAATATTGGTACACAAACATTAAAAGCTCTAAATAAAAATCAACATTTAGTTGGGATTAGTTTTTTTAATAATTTTAAACTAGCTAAATCAATTATTAAAAAATATCATCTTAAATATTTTTATTCACCTAATTTTATAAAAGAAAATTCAGTGAAAGATTATGATGATTTAATAAAAAAAACAAAACCTGATTTAATAGTAAATGCTATTAGTGGTTTTAATGGGTTAAAAGCAACAATTGCTAGTTTAAATGCAAAAAAAAATATTGCATTAGCTAATAAGGAATCATTAGTAATGGCTGGTAAATTCATAAAAACAATAGCTAAAAAAAATAATATTAAAATTTATCCTATTGATAGTGAGCATGCTTCAGTTTATGAAACAATAAAAAATTATCCAGATAATTCTATCAATCAAATTATTATAACTTGTAGTGGAGGAAGATATTATCATACTGATATTAAAGAATTAAATAAAATCAAATATCAAGATGCTATTAAGCATCCAAATTGAGATATGGGAAATAAAATTAGTATTGACTCATCTACACTAATAAATAAATGTTTTGAATTAGTTGAATCTTATTGACTTTTTAATTGTAAAAAAGTTAAGGCTTTATATCATCCACAATCAATAGTACATAGCATATTAGAATTTAAAAACAATATGTATTTATCATTATGATCTAGACCAAATATGTTACTGACTATTCAATTAGCGCTAAGTGAATTTAAAAACGTAGAAAAAGCTCTAATTAAACCAATTAATTTTAATAATTTGAATTTAGAATTTCAGGAAATTGATTGTAAAAAATGAAAACCAATTCAATGGGCATATGAGATAATAAATGATAAAAATAATAATCTAGGAATTATTATTAATGTTGCTAATGAAATTGCAATTGAAAAATTTAAAAATGGTGATATTAAGTTTAATGAAATTATCAGTTATATTCAAAAAATGATTCAAAAATATTCAAAATTTAAAATTAAAAATATTAATGAAATACAATCATTAATTGATTTAATCTTATGTCAAGAAAAAATAATTATTAAAAATAATAATCATATTAGCAAATAAAAAGTAAAATATATTCTTGGAGTTTTATAAATGACTTTACGGGAAACAAAAATTTTTGGTGATGATGAAATTCAAATTAATAAAGATTATTATCCATATTTTAGTTATAAAAAAGCTAAAGGTAAATCTAAAGGGACTTTTTTCTTTATTCATGGATATGCTTTTGATAGTTCATACAATGATTGTTTTGCTAATCAAATTGATGATTATGATTATTATGCAATTGAATTGCCTGGACATGGAATTACACCAGTAAATGATAAAAATGATTTATGCCCAATCCAATTTGCAAAAATGACTAAAAAATTAATAGAAAAATTAGATTTGAATAATATTCATTTAATTGGACATTCTATGGGTGGTGGAGTTGCCATGATGGTTAATAATATGATTAGTGAAAGGATAAAAAGTCTAATTCTTGTTTGTCCAATGAACAGTTTTGGTACAACAAATATTTATGATTTTTTATTTAATTTCAATCCTAAAAATGAAAAACAAATTAAAAAGTTTTATCAAATTGTTATGCATGATAAGAATTGAATCAATGATCCCTGAGCAAAATTTATTATTAATCACTTAATCTCAATAAATGTTAAAAATGTTAAATGATTAAGAATTTTAAAAATGAAAATGGCATCTTTAAAAAATATTATTGATTTAACTAAATCTGAATATAGTTTAAAAAATAAACAAATGTTATTAATGCTAGGAAAATATGATAAATGTATTAATCCTTTAACTACTAAGATGAATATCACAGCACATGCTAAAAATGTAAAAGTTATAATTTTTGAAAAATCAGGTCATATACCTATGTTTGAAGAATTAGGAAAATTCACAAATGAAATTTTAAATTTTATCTCTGAAAAATATGATTAATTTATAATTTATAATTATAAATTATAAAAATATTATTGAACTTTTATTACACATATACATAAAATTGGGATACTTAATTTATAACATATTTATTTTGTAATCTGCTAGACTAAGTCCACTTAACTTTTTTTGTATTCTTTTAAGGTATTTGAAGTTTATTTAGTTAGATTTAATTAAAAAAGCACTTTTTAAAATGGAATTAAAATCTATCTCAAACAATATATACTTACTTAAATTTATAAATATTTTTTTATTCATAGATAACTATAAGAATTTATATATCACATTCCTTATAAATTCTAAATAAAGCAATTGAATTAGTATCAACAGAACTATGAGTAGTATAAAAACCTCCTCAATT
>JAEIGA010003657.1_pt1 | contig 23987 bp, 23 predicted proteins | sample 9270691 | NCBI WGS metagenome assembly JAEIGA01 (sample SAMN17057246, study PRJNA624740) | gut metagenome | biome: biome; isolation source: fecal sample | host: Bos grunniens | place: China: Xizang | collected 2019 | reverse complement strand
GTCTCCTTCAGCCAGGCCCTGACCATGATCTACAACAACGAGATCAAAGATTCCAAGACCGTCATGGCCGTCATGAAGTACAACGACCTGCTCAACCTCGGGAAACTCGACGACAAGAAGATAGAGGGATAAGGCACATGAGATTCATTTTGGCGTCCGGGTCGCCCCGGCGCAAGGAGATCCTGACCGAACTCGGCTATGAGTTCGACGTGAAGACCGCCGACTTCGACGAGTCGACGGTGTCCCTGGACGACCCGGTCCGGGGCGTTCAGGCGCTGGCCCTCGGCAAGGCCATGGCGGCCGCCGAAGCCACCCCGGTCACGGAGCCCACCCTGTTCCTCGGCTCCGACACCGTAGTGGTCTTAGACGACGTCGTTATGGGAAAACCGAAGGATGAGGAAGACGCCGCAGCCATGCTGCGCGCCCTCTCCGGGCGGACCCACGTGGTCTGCACCGGCGTGGCGCTCGTGGAGAAAGATCCGGCGGGCAGTTGCGCTGCCCGGGAGGTCTTCGCCGAGCAGACGGAAGTGCACTTTTTCGCGCTGAGCGAAGAGGACATCGCGGCGTACATCGCCACCGGAGAACCCATGGACAAGGCGGGCGCCTACGGCATCCAGGGACTCGGACGGGTCCTGGTCGAGGGCATTTCCGGTGACTACGAGACCGTCGTCGGCCTGCCGGCGGCACGGGTGTACCGGGCGCTGAAACGCTGCGGCGTTGTGCCCGGCTGAGCCGCCTACCACAACATGTAGACATGGTTTTTTGCCGTGAAAAAGATTGGCGAAAAAGGTGTTGAGTCCCCTCGGCGCATGTATTATAATATCTCTGTTTAATATACTTATAAAAGCAAATCCTCTTGCAAAAAACACACAGACAGGAACATTCCGACCCTCGAAAGGAGTCTCACAAACATGTTATTCACGCAGGACATCGGCATCGATCTCGGCACCGCCAACACGCTCGTTTTCGTCAAGGGCAAGGGCATCGTCATCCGCGAACCCTCCGTTGTGGCGGTCGACGTCCGTACCAACCCCAATAAAGTCGTCGCCGTCGGCGCCGAAGCCAAAGAGATGATCGGCCGTACCCCCGGCTCCATCACCGCAGTCCGTCCCCTGAAGGACGGCGTCATCGCCGACTTCGACATTACGGCTGACATGCTGAAAGAGTTTATCCGCCGCGCCATGCTGAACTCCAAGTTCAACAAGGCCCGCGTCATGATCTGCATCCCCTCGGGCGTCACCGAGGTGGAACGCCGCGCCGTCCACGACGCCGCCCGCAGCGCCGGTGCCCGCCAGGTCTCCCTCATCGAGGAGCCCATGGCCGCCGCCATCGGTGCCGGCCTTCCCGTCGCGGAAGCCACCGGTTCCATGGTCGTCGACATCGGCGGCGGTACCGCGGAAGTCGCGGTCATCTCCCTGGGCGACATCGTCACGAGCTGCTCGGCCCGCGTTGCCGGCGACTCCTTCGACGACGCCATCATCGCCTACATCAAAAAGAAATATAACCTCCTCATCGGTGAGCGCACCGCCGAGGAGATCAAAATCAAGATCGGCTCCGCCTTCCCCTACGAAGGCGAAGGCGCCATCGACGTCAAGGGCCGGAACCTCGTCGACGGTCTTCCGAAGAACATCGAAGTCACGTCCGAGGAGATCCGCGAGGCTCTGTCCGACTCCGTCAACCAGATCCTCGACGCCATCCGCACCACCCTTGAGAAGACCCCGCCCGAGCTTGCCGCTGACATCATCGACCAGGGCATCATGCTCACCGGCGGCGGCGCGCTGCTGAGAGGCCTGGACCGCCGCGTCTCTGCGGAGACCAAAATGCCGGTCCACGTGGCAGAGAACCCGCTGGACTGCGTCGTTGACGGCACCGGCGTCTGCCTCGAGAACGACATGCTGAGCCTGACCAGCACCAAGAATTACGACGAGTAAAAACACGAAACGAAAAAAGGGACCTCCCGTTCGGAGTCCCTTTTTCGGACTATTTACGCACCGAAAGGTTGAATGCACGTGAAAGGGTTTGTACGATCGCTCTGGTTCCGTATCCTTGCGGTCATCCTTGCCATTCTGGTCATTTTTCTCATACTGGCCGCCGTCCTCGGCAGCAAGAGCTCCCCGCTCTCCGCTGTCGCCGGCACCGCCACCCAGCCCCTGTCCCGGGTGACCTCGGTCCTCGGAAACGGGTTCTCTTCCATTGGGCATTTCTTCACCCGCTCGTCCACCTACGAGAGGCGCATCGCCGACCTGGAAGACAAAGTCGTCAGCGCCCAGAAGCAGCTGGCCGACTACGAGGAGACCAAGCAGAAACTCGAAAGCTACGAGGACTTCCTCGGCATCAAGGAGGAGCACCCCGACTACCAGGTCATTTCGGCCACGGTCATCGGCAAAGACTCCGCCAACAACTTCACCACCTTCGTCTTCAACAAGGGGTCCGCCTCCGGCGTCAAAGTGAACGACCCGGTCATCTACGGCGATGGACAGCTCGTCGGCGTGGTCACGAAAGTGGCCCCCACGTACTGTGTCGTCTCCACGGTCCTCGACCCGAAGATCTCCATTTCCGCCTACGACATCCGCAGCCGGGAAAGCGGCTACGTCACCAATGACGCGGACATCGTCAAGAAGGGCTTCTGCCGGCTGTCCGGTCTGGACCGGAACACCAAAGTGGCCAAGGGCGGCGTCATCGCCACCGCCGGTGTCGGCGGCATCTACCCCCGGGACCTCATCATCGGGACCGTCCGGGAAGTGAAGAACGGCGATACGGACATTTCCGCATACGCGGTCATCGAACCGAACATCGATGTCACGGAACTCAACGAAGCCCTCATCATGATCGGCTTCGAGGGCCAGGGCATTGCCGTCACCTATGATGAAGGCGCGGAAGGCGCGGACGCCGACTCTCCGGAAGTCGTGTCCAACCCGAACCGCAGCACCACGAGTGAAGGGGACACCACCGGCAGCACCTCGGAAGCGGCCACCGAAGCCGACTCCACCACGGCCCGCCGGACCACGACCACCCGTCCCGTGACCACCTTCCGGACCACGGAGGGCTGACGAATGAGGGAACGCATCACCTTTGACAGCCGCACCCGTCCGCCGGAGAACGGCGTGGTGAAACGGGTGAGACGTCCGCGGACCAACGAGCAGAAGCACAAGACCATTTCCACGGTCGTGCTGGTGCTGCTCATCCTGCTGGCCCACCTTCTGCAGAACACACCCCACATGTTCCCGACGGTGTTCGGGGCGCGCTGCTTTCTGCTGCTGCCCCTCATGGTGTGCATCTCCATTTTCCTGCACAACCTGCCGGCCACCATCCTGAGTCTCTTTGCCGGAGTCCTCTGGGACGTGTCCTCGGCCCACCTCGACGGGTACAACGCCATCTTTTTCCTGCTGGCGTCCACGGGGGTCTGCCTCCTCATGAACTACCTCATGCGGAACAATCTCTGGACCGCCTCCATCCTCGGAGCGCTGGTCATCCTGCTGTACGTCACGCTGCACTGGCTCTTCTTCGTCGTCCTGCGGGGCGTCGACCAGGGCGCCATGACCTACGTCACGTACTACCTGCCGAGCGCACTGTACAGCTTCGCGTTCACCCCCATCTTCTATGTCATCCTTCGCCGCTTCATGCGCAACCTCCGGGAACGCTACCCGAAGAGCTCCATGGCCAAGGGCTTCGCGGAACTGCGATAACGGCGATTTACTGCAAATCTTACTAAGGAGGGAAGAGCAATGGGCATCTCCAAAGGCCGTTCGGCCGCCTACCATGTCCTCGTCATCGCGGTCGCGCTGGCGCTGGTCGGCGTGTTCATTTACTCCACCCTCATCTCCGGCGCCAACGCCGGCACCCTCGGCGCGTACACCACGACGGTGGACGCCGCCCGCGGCGAAATACTCGACCGCAACGGCGCGCCCCTCGTGACCAATCGCCAGGGCAACTCCATCACCTTCAACGCCACGGCCTTCCCGAAGGACCAGGAAAAGCGCAATGAGATCATCGTCTCCCTGGTGCAGCTCTGCGAGGCCAACGGCGTCGAATACATCGACAAACTGCCCATCAAGGTGTCGAAGAAGAGCGGGAACTACGTGTTCCGGAAAAAGGATGAGAACGCCGCCTACATCAAATGGCTGCGCTCGAAGGAAGTCCTGAACCTGAACTCCTACGCCACCGCGGAAAACATTATGGACGCCCTCATCAAGATGTACGGCCTCGAGGCCTACTCGAAAGCGGACGCCCGGAGCCTTGCCTCCGTCCAGGTCGAAATGCTCCGCAACACCTTCAACACCTCCTACCCGTACACCTTCGCGGAAGACGTGCCCACCGACCTTGTCACCATCATCATGGAGAACAAGAACTTCTACCGGGGCGTCGAGAACACCGTCGAGGCGTACCGGGAGTACGCGGACGGCACCATCGCGCCGCACATCCTCGGACGGGTCTCCGGCATCACCGCCGAGAAGTACGAGGAGAAGCAGGCGGAGCTCGACGAGGCCCTCGACAAAGCCAGAGGCAAGGAAGAGATCGACGAGCTCACCCGCAACGCCTACACCATCTCCGATGTGTACGGCAGCTCCGGCCTGGAACTGGCCATGGAGGACTACCTCCGGGGCAAGCGGGGCGCCAAGACCGTCACCATCGACAATGACGGTGTCTCCACCGACACCTTCACCACCTATCCGGAGCAGGGCGACTCCATCATCCTGACCCTGGACAAGAATCTGCAGGTGGTCGCCCAGAACGCGCTGAAAAAGCGCGTGGACTCCCTGAACATTTCCGCGGCCCGGAAGTGCGCCGCGGCGGTCGTCGTGGAAGACGTCAACACCGGGGAGATCCTCGCCTGCGCCACCTACCCCTCCTACGACAACAACGGGTGGAAAGAGCACTATTCCGAGTGGGCGGAGGATGAGACCGCGCCCCTCTGGAACCGCGCCGTCATGAGTACCTATGAACCCGGTTCCACCTTCAAGCCCTGCACCGCGGTCGCGGCGCTCGAAGAGGGCACGCTGGACGCGGCCTGGACCTGGGCCTGCAACGGCGCCTACACCTACTACTCCGACCACACGTTCTACTGCGCCCACCACACGGCCCACGGTGTCAACAACGTCACGGACGCCATCAACGTCTCCTGCAACTGCTTCTTCTACGAGACCGGCCGGAAACTGGGCATCGAAAAGATCGACGAATGGGCCACGAAGTTCGGCCTCGGTCAGAAGACCGGCGTCGAGATCCCGGAGGCCACCGGCCACGTCTCCAGCCCCGAAGAGCGGAAGGCGGCGGGCGGCACCTGGTACCCCGGCGACGTCATCACCACCGCCATCGGCGAGTCGGACAACCAGTTCACGCTGCTGCAGCTCGCGAACTACGTGTCCACCATCGCCAACGGCGGCACCCGCTACACGCCCCACTTCGTGCGGGCCATCAAGTCTGCCGACTACAAGACCACCCTGCTCCAGAAGCAGGAAGAGGTCGCCCAGACCCTGGACATCTCCAAGGATACCCTGGCCCTGGTCCGGGAAGGCATGCTGAAAGTCGGCACCATCGGCTTCTGCCGCTCCGCGTTCTCCGACCTGCCCGTCACGGCAGCCGCCAAGACCGGTACGTCGGACGTCGTCAAGATCATCGACGGCAAGAAGGTCGAGGGCAACAACGGTTTCCTCATCTCCTATGCACCGTATGAGGACCCCGAAATCGCCGTCGCCGTCGTCGTCGAGACCGCCGACTCCGGTGCCCTGACCGCCGTGGTCGCCGCCGACATTTACGACTATTACTTCTCCGCGAAGGAGAACGCGTCCGCGGTCCAGCCCTACGGAGAGCTGCTGACGTAAACGGATGCAAAGAAAATATTAAAACTGTACACGAAGAGGCGCCAAAAATGTCCAGTTTTTGGCGCTTTCTTACAATCCAATATTGTGACGCCGCCCATTTTATGATAAAATAATTCCTGTAATGTCCTGAAAGGAGCGTGCCCAATGAACATCGCCATCATTGCACACGACGTGAAAAAAGAGCTCATGACGCAGTTCTGTATAGCATACGCGGGCGTTCTGAGCCAGCATAACCTGTGTGCGACCGGCACCACGGGCAAAGTCGTCTCGGAAGCCACCGGGCTCAAGATCCAGAGCTTCCTCAGCGGAGACCAGGGCGGAGAGCAGCAGATCGCCTCCCGCGTCGCCTGCAACGAGATCGACCTGCTCCTCATGTTCGGCGACCCGCTGAACCCGAAGCCCATGGAACCCATTGAGGCGGACCTGCTCCGGCTCTGCAACGTCCACAACGTTCCTGTGGCCACGAACATCGCCACCGCGGAAGCGCTCATCCACTCCCTCGCGCGCGGCGACCTCGACTGGCGGGACATCGTCAACCCCAAGGCAAACGCCGGGGAAGCGGCGGAAGAAGCGCCGGCCGAAGAAGAGGCATAAAAACGAAAAAACCAAGGCTCCACTTGAAAAGTGGGGCCCTTTTTTCTATAATATCAAGGTTACAAGGTAATTATTTATATATTAGCCCATAATATAGGAGCAGAAAAGTTTCCCACGAGGAGAATTGAGGGCTGGCAAGAATTACCTCTTATTTTTAATACCTTTTGCGCACGCACCGACCTTCGACGAGGGGGAAACCTTTTCTGCGACTTCATTCTGGAGGAATTCCATGGCTTTACTGACAAAAGCAATCAAAGGTACACAGGATACGCTTCCGGCGGACAGCTACAAGGTCCGCTTCCTGGAGGCCACCCTCGCGGACATCGCGGGGAACTACGGGTTCAAGGAGATCCGCACGCCTGTGTTCGAACATACAGAGCTGTTCAACCGCTCCGTGGGCGATACGACCGACGTGGTCCAGAAGGAGATGTACACCTTCGACGACAAGGGCGGCCGTTCCATCACCCTGCGCCCGGAGGGCACCGCCGGCGCGGTCCGCGCCTACCTGGAGCACGGCCTCTTCAACGAGCCGAGCCCCATGAAGGTCTACTACCTCACCTCCTGCTACCGGTATGAGAAACCGCAGGCCGGCCGTCTGCGCGAGTTCCACCAGTTCGGCGTCGAGTGCTTCGGCACCGAGAGCCCGGCCCAGGACGCGGAGGTCATTGCCCTCGCGGACGAGGTCTTCGGCTTCCTCGGCGTCAAAGGCCTGGAGCTCGAGATCAACTCCATCGGCTGCCCGCACTGCCGTCCCGTCTATCAGCAGGCGCTGAAAGACTACTTCACCGCGAAGAAGGACGAGCTCTGCGAGACCTGCCTGGACCGCCTCGAGCGCAACCCCATGCGCATCCTCGACTGCAAGGAAGAGGACCCGAGCCTCAAGGAGAACGCCCCCGTCGTGCTGGACTACCTCTGTGACGAGTGCAAAGACCACTTCGAGAAAGTGAAAAAATATCTCGAGGCCATGGGTCTCACCTACAAAGTCAACCCGCGCATCGTCCGCGGCCTCGACTACTACACGAAGACCGTCTTCGAGTTCGTGTCGAACGACATCGGCGCCCAGGGCACCGTCTGCGGCGGCGGCCGCTACGACGGCCTCTGCGAGGAACTCGGCGGCAAGGCCATCCCGGCCCTCGGCTTCGGCATGGGCATCGAGCGGCTGCTCCTGCTCCTGGAGGCCCAGGGCATCGAGCTGCCGAAGGACAACGACATGGCGCTGTACATCGCCACCGCCGGAGACGCCGCCTCCTACAAAGCGGCGCAGATCATCCACGACCTCCGGGCGGAAGGCATCCCCTGCGCCTTCGACACCGTGGGCCGTTCCATCAAGGCCCAAATGAAATATGCCAACAAGACCGGCGCCGACTTCACCGCCGTCCTCGGGGACAACGAACTGGAGTCCGGCACCGTACAGCTCAAATACATGGAGACCGGCGACACGACGGAAGTGAAACTCGACACCTTTGCCGAGGACTTCCAGTCCCTCAGCATGCAGGCCGCCATGTCCGCCCTCCAGGCGGAACTCAATACCGCGGAAGACGACCTTGCGAACGTCGACCTCTCCGCGCTTCTGGGAGGAAACACCAAATGGACAGAATGAACGGACTGAAACGCACCCATTACTGCGGCGATGTGCGCGACGGGCTCATCGGCTCCGAAGTCGTCGTCTGCGGCTGGGCCGCGAAACGCCGGAACCTCGGACAGCTCCTCTTTGTGGACCTGCGGGACCGCACCGGCATTGTTCAGCTGGCCTTTGACGACACCACCGCCCGGGACGTCTTTGAAAAGGCGGAGACCATCCGCTCCGAGTACGTCCTCATGGCAAAGGGCACGGTGAAGGAGAGAGCCTCCAAGAACCCCGACATCCCCACCGGCAACGTGGAAGTCTTCGTCTCCGACCTGCGCATCCTCGGCAAGTCCGAGACCCCGCCCTTCGAGATCGTCGACGACACCAACACGGCGGAACTCACCCGCCTCAAATACCGCTATCTCGACCTGCGCCGTCCGGAGCTGCAGAAGAACATCCTGCTCCGGCACAAGCTGACGAAGGTCACAAGAGACTACTTCGATGAGAACGGGTTCATCGAGATCGAGACCCCCATGCTCATCAAGTCCACGCCCGAAGGCGCCCGGGACTTTCTCGTCCCGTCCCGCCTCCACAACGGCGAGTTCTACGCCCTGCCCCAGTCTCCGCAGCTCTACAAGCAGCTGAGCATGGTGGCCGGCTTTGACCGCTACATGCAGATCGCCCGCTGCTTCCGTGACGAGGACCTTCGCGCGGACCGGCAGCCCGAGTTCACCCAGATCGACCTTGAAATGTCCTTCGTGGAAATGGAGGACGTCCTGGGTCTCATCGAAGGCTTCATGCAGCGCGCGTTCAAGGAAGTCCTCGGGAAAGACATCTCGCTGCCCCTGCCGCGTCTGACCTACAAAGACGCCATGGAGCGCTACGGTTCCGACAAGCCCGACACCCGTTACGGCATGGAGATCTACGACATCTCCGACCTCGTCAAAGACTCCGGCTTCGGCGTCTTTGAGGGCCCGGTGGCCGGCGGCGGCTCCGTCCGCGCCATCACCGCGAAGGGCGGTTCCGCGGCGGTGTCCAAAAAGGGCATCAAGAAGCTGACCGAAGAGGCCAAAGGCATTGGCGCGAAGGGCCTTGCCTGGGTCCGGGTGGACGAGGAAGTTTCGGCTTCCTTCGACAAGTTCGTCACCCCGGAGCTCATCGCCTCCATCGTGGAGCGGGGAGACGCCGAGACCGGCGACCTCATCCTCATCATCGGCGACACCAACAACAAACACGTCCTCTCCATCCTCGGCGCCCTGCGCCAGACCATGGCGAAGAAGCTCGACCTCATCCCGGAGGGGCAGTACGACCTGCTCTGGATCGTCGAGATGCCCTTCTTCGAGTTTGACGAAGAACTCGGCGAGTGGGTGGCCATGCACCATCCCTTCACGGCGCCCATGGACGAGTGTCTGGAATATCTCGAGACCGACAAGGGCAATGTTCGCGCCCAGTCCTATGACCTCGTGCTCAACGGCATCGAGCTGTCCTCCGGCTCCATCCGCATCACGGACCCGGAGCTGCAGAGCCGCATCTTCGACCTTTTGGGCATGACGAAAGAGGAGGCCTACGAGAAGTTCGGCTTCCTGCTGGACGCCTTCCAGTACGGCCCGCCGCCCCACGGCGGCATGGGCATTGGCCTGGACCGCCTCGTCATGCAGATGATCGGCGCTGAGACCCTGAGAGACGTCGTGGCCTTCCCGAAGACCAAGGACGCCTCCGAGCCCATGACGGACTGCCCGTCCCCGGCAGATGCCGAGCAACTGGAAGTCCTGGGGCTGGAACTTGTGAAGAAAGAAGACTAATTACGATATGGCAGAAAACAAATTCGAATGGACCACCCGGAACAAGGGCATCCTTGCCGGGGCGGCGGTCCTTCTCATCCTGGTCCTGAGCTTCGCGTTCCTGGCCTTCGGCGGCAAAAAGCCGGCGCCGGACTACACCGGGCTCTGGGAGACCCACGACAAGCAGTGGGTCTACGTGGACAAGGGCGAAATAGACACCGACTACACCGGTGCCGTCACCGGTCTCATCGACCGGGTGGAAGACACCTACTATGTCAACCACGGCGAAGTGGACCTCGGCTACACCGGCCTCGGGGCCAGTGAAGAGGGCTGGGTCTACTTCTCGAAGGGCGTCCTCGACGACACCTTCACGGGCTTCGCCCAGGGAGGCAGCGACTGGTACTGGGTCGACGGCGGCGCCGTGGACCAGACCTACACCGGCGTCCGCCAGGGCACCATCAACGGCGAGACCACCTGGTGGCGCGTGGAAGATGGCCGGGCCGATCCGACCTACTCGGGCGTCACGAAGACCAAAGAAGGCATCTGGGTCTTCAAGAACGGAAAACTCGACTCGAGCTACAACGGCATCCAGAAGCTGAACAGCGACTGGCTCTATTTCACCAAGGGCAAGCAGGACAAGAACTACAAAGGCGTTGCCCTGAATGAAAACGGCGTCTGGTATGTCCAGAACGGCAAGGTCGACTTCGACTACAACGGCAAGGTCACGCACCTCGGCCGCACCTACAAGGTCAAAGGCGGCGTGGTCGGCAACGGCAAGGCCGTGTACCTCACCTTCGATGACGGCCCCGGCCAGTACACCGAAGAGCTGCTGGGCATCCTGGCCCACCACAAAGTCAAGGCCACGTTCTTCGTGACCGGGTTTTTCAAGAACTATCTGGACTGCCTGGAAAAGGAGGCCCAGGCCGGCCACACCATCGGCGTCCACACCTATACCCACGACTACGAAAAGATCTACAAGAGCGAAAAGGCCTACTGGGACGACTTCGAACAGATGGAGAAGGTCATTGAACAGCACACCGGCAAGCGGGTCAACGTTTTCCGCTTCCCCGGCGGCAGCTCCAACGCCATCTCCAAAAAGTACAAGGAAGGCATTATGACGGACCTCGTCAAGACCGCCAACAAAAAGGGCCTGGTCTACTTCGACTGGAACGTCCTCTCCGGAGACTCCGGCAACACGAAGGACTCCGACAAGATCTACAAAAACATCGTGAAGGGCTGCGCCCGTCACACCTATTCGGTGGTCCTCTGCCACGACATCCACGACTTTACGGTGAATGCCATGGACAAGACCATCGCCAAACTGCTGAAAGAGGGCTATGTCATCCTCCCGCTGGATGCGACCAGCCCCACCGTCCACCAGCACGTGAACAACTAAGGAGGAAGCGCCCATGTGGGACGTCATCTGGGATGTCCTGGTCGACACCGCGATGGACACGGTGGAGATCATCCCCATCCTGTTCCTGGCCTACCTGCTCATGGAGTTCCTGGAACGGCACATGAGCGACCGGACGACCGCGCTCGTTCGCAAGTCCGGCCGGTTCGGGCCGGTCATCGGCTCCCTGCTCGGGGCGGTCCCCCAGTGCGGCTTTTCCGCCGCAGCCTCTTCGCTGTATGCCGGACGAGTCATCACCGTCGGCACGCTGCTGGCCGTCTACCTGTCCACGTCTGATGAGATGCTGCCCATCTTCATCTCGGAACAGGTCCCGGCGGGCACCATCCTGCGCATCCTCGGCCTGAAAGTGGCCGTCGGCCTGCTGGCCGGCCTCCTGGTCGACTTCGGCGCGCGCGCCACCCGGAAACGGCGGAACCAGAAACTCGTGGACGACATTGCCATCGACGAGTTCTGTGAACACGAGCACGCCCATGAAGACGAGGACGGCATCTGGCTGTCCGCGCTGAAGCACTCCCTGGTCATCCTCGGCTGGATCTTCGGCGTCAGCCTGGTCCTGAACGGGCTCATCGCCGCCATCGGGGAAGAGAACCTCGGCGGTCTCGTGGTCAACCTGCCGGTCGTCGGCGAACTGCTGGCGGGCCTGGTCGGCCTCATCCCGAACTGCGCGGCCTCCGTCGTCATCACCCAGCTGTACCTGGAAGGCGTCATCGGGGTCGGCCCCATGATGTCCGGGCTGCTGGTCGGAGCGGGCATCGGCCTCGTGGTCCTCTTCAAGTCCAACCGGGGCGTGAAGCGGAACCTGTCCATTGCCGGCATCCTGTACCTCATCGGCGTCTTCGCCGGCATCGTCATCGACCTCCTCGGCGTGACGGTCTGAACAACAAAAAGAAAAGACCTCTGCGGTTGCAGAGGTCTTTTTTTCTCCTTATGCCAGGGCCTGGGCGAGGTCCTCGATGATGTCGTCGACGTTCTCGATGCCGACGGACAGGCGGATGAGGTCCGGTCCGACGCCGGCGGCGATGAGCTCCTCGTCCGTCAGCTGACGGTGGGTGGAGTTGGCCGGGTGCAGGATGCAGGTATGCGCGTCCGCCACGTGGGTGGCGATCATGCCGACCTTCAGCTTGGACATGAAGGCTTCGGCGGCGTCGCGGCCGCCCTTGATACCGAAGGCGATGACGCCGCAGGTGCCGTTCGGCATATATTTCTGCGCGAGGTCATAGTACTTGTCGCCGGGCAGACCGGGATAGGTGATCCAGGCGATCTTGTCGTTCTGCTGCAGGAACTCCGCCACTTTCTGGGCGTTCGAGCAGTGGCGCTCCATGCGGACGGCCAGGGACTCGATGCCGAGGTTCAGGTAGAAGGCGTTCTGGGGAGACTGGATGGAGCCGAAGTCTCTCATGAGCTGGGCCGTACACTTCGTGATGAAAGCTCCTTCTTTGCCGAACTTCTCGGCGTAAGTGATGCCGTGGTAGGAGTCGTCCGGCGTGCAGAGGCCCGGGAACTTGTCCGCGTGAGCCATCCAGTCGAAGTTGCCGGAGTCGATGATGGCGCCGCCGACGCCCGTGTCGTGGCCGTCGAGGTACTTGGTGGTGGAGTGTGTGACGATGTCGACGCCAAACTCAAAGGGGCGGCAGTTGATGGGCGTGGGGAAGGTGTTGTCCACGATGAGGGGCACGCCGTGGGCGTGGGCCGCCTTCGCGAACTTCTCAAAGTCGAGGACGTTCAGGGCCGGGTTGGCGATGGACTCCCCGAAGACACACTTGGTGTTCTCCCGGAACGCCGCTTCCAGTTCCTCCTCCGTGCAGTCGGGGGAGACGAAGGTGAAGTCGATGCCCATTTTGCGCATGGTCACGTTGAAGAGGTTGAACGTGCCGCCGTAAATAGCGGAGGACGAGACCACGTGGTCTCCGTTCTGGGCAACGTTGAAGACCGCGAAGAAGTTCGCCGCCTGACCGGAAGAGGTCAGCATGCCGGCGGTGCCGCCTTCCAGCGCCGTCAGCTTGGCCGCCACCAGGTCGTTGGTGGGGTTCTGCAGACGGGTGTAGAAGTAACCGGACTCCTCCAGGTCGAACAGTTTGCCCATGTGGGCGGAAGAATCGTATTTGAAGGTGGTGGACTGGTAAATGGGGATCATGCGGGGTTCACCGTTTTTCGGCTCATAGCCGGCCTGGATGCATTTGGTTTCCTGTTTCATGCGAACCACTCCTGTCTAATAAAATATCGTTATCTAGTATATACCAGCGGGCGATGGATTGCCACACTTTTGCGGCGTTTCCTTGCATGCTTCCTTTTTATAAGTTATATTTAAGTCATACGACATACTATAATGGATGCAGCCCCGGCGAACGGGGCCCCCAACCCGTAACAACACGTTTGAAAGGAGAACGTTTATGGATACCCTTCGCGCGCTGGAACTGAGACATTCCGTCCGTTCCTACAAAGACAAACCCATTACCGGAAAAGAGCTCGAGACCCTGCAGAGCCTGGTGGCGGAAGCCAACAAAAAGGCCGGCCTGCACATCCAGCTCGTGCTGAACCAGCCCAAGGCCTTCACCGGCTTCCTGGCCAGCTACGGCAAATTCAAAAACGTGCAGAACTACTTCGCCATGATCGCCCCGAAGGGCAAGGACGAAGCCATCGGCTATTACGGCCAGAAGCTGGTGCTGGAAGCCCAGAAGCTCGGCCTCAACACCTGCTGGGTCGGCGGCTCCCACGGCAAAGACAAAGACGCCTATGACATCGGCAGAAGAGAAAAACTCTACATCGTCATCCCCGTCGGCTACGGCGAGACCCAGGGCCATCCCCACAAGACCAAAGGCTTCGACAAACTCGTGAAGACCGGCGGCGGGCTCGACAAAGACGAGAGCAAATGGCCGGACTGGTTCGTGGCAGGCGTGAAAGCGGCGCAGCTGGCCCCCACGGCCACCAATCAGCAGGCCTTCACCCTCGGCCTTGACAAGAAGGGCCGCGTGGAACTGAAGGCGGGCATCGGCATCATGACCGGCATCGACCTCGGCATCGTCAAATACAACTTCGAAGTCGGCGCGGCGGCAGCCGGAAAGAAGGACGTCAAGTGGAAGTGAGCGGGACCGCGCCCATCACCGCTACCGTCCACCTGAACTTCAGCCCCGGCGGCGGGGCGTTCTACGCAACGCTCTATGTGCTGCTGGTCCTGGGGTTCGCCGTGCTGGTCTGGTACCTGTCTGGCCGGCGGAAACGGCGCATCCGGAAGATCCTCCGGGACGAGACGCCGCTGTCCGCGGAAGAGTTCGAGGAGAACTGGATCCTCGGCCCGGAACGCCGGGCGGAGGACGGCTACAAATACCACGTCTTCCCGGGCTGCTATGTCATCCTGTTCTACGACATGGAGCCCGAGGCGGAAGACGACTTCGACCGCTGGCAGGACGTCTACGTGGGGCAGTCCCTGAACGTCACGGAGCGGGTGCACCACCACTTCACCGGGTACGGCCGGGGCGATGTATACGCGGACCTCAAAGCGGGCCGCCACGTCTACGTCAAACTCCTGCCCTGCGACAAGGAGGCCCTCAACGACTTCGAGCGGGCCCTCATCGAGGAGTACGACGCCACCTCGTCCTACAACGCCACCGCCGGCGGCGGCACGGACTGGGAGGCCAAAGAGGACCGGGAAGCCGGCCCCTCTTCCACCCGCAGAGCCTTCTGGCGCCACGACAAGTAAATCGCCAAACAAAAAAGAGCTGGTCTGTTTCAGACCAGCTCTTCCAGTTCGATCATAAACAACTCGTAGGTGTCCTCCGACCCGTCGAGGGACGGGTGGTTCTCGCCGCCGCCGTTGATGGAACGGGCCATGGCGGCCACCTCCTGCTCGCCGTAGTCGATGACGTCCATGGGCGAGAGGGGGAAGCCCTTTTCGGTGGCGATCTTACAGAAGGTCGTCAGCGGGTACTTGGCTTCCTTCGTGGCGAGGAGTTCCGCCTTCAGGGCGGGGTCCGCCTTTGCCGCGGCCTTCAGTCCGTCGAGGGCCTCGGGCACGGGCATGGTGGGTACATACATAAGAACACTTCCTCTTTCGAAACAGAAAGGCACCGGTGCGTTTGCGGCGCCGGTGCCTTTGTCTTCAGGGATTAAAGCTCTTTGAGCTCCTGGTCCTCTTCGCCCTTCATGCCGAGCAGCTGCTTGCCGTGCTCAACAACGTCGACGGAGAGTTTGATGGAGTCGTAGATAGCGCCTTCGATGTCGTCCGGAGTAACGCCGAGGTCATGATACATGGTGTCTGTGTCGAAGAACAGGCAGATGTCCATGATGTAGGGCAGCTGGACGGGGTCCATGCCGGACTCGATGCCGCGTTTCTTGAAGTCTCTCTCATAGACGGGCATATAGAGAGCCATCATCCAGGGCGGGATGGAGATGATGGGACGATTGTCGCCCATGCCACGCGCCTTGTAGACGATCTTCAGGAACTCTTTCCATCTCATGTTGTAGCAGGAGACGGGATAGGCACGGGCACCCTTGGTGCGGGTGGCGGCGCCGTAGCAGGCCTCACCGACCTGACGGATGGTAAGCATGGCAGTACCACCGCCCGGATAGAAGGTGGCGGGAAGCTTGTCCATCATCTTGATCTGGTTGAGGAGAACGGTCCAGACGGGACGACGGCCGGGCTGGGTGCCGAAGATGTACGGCAGCTCGAGGACGGCGCAGGCAAAGTCGTCAGTGGCCTGGGAAAGAACATACTCTTCCTGGTCGAGACGGGAACGCATGTAGGGGTTGCGCTCTGCCATCTTCATGTCGGGACGCTCTTTGGTGAGCCAGGTGAAGTAGGAGCCGAAAACGACGCAGCTCTCATACTTGAGCTCTTTTGCCATGGGGATGAGTCTCTTCAGAGGAGCAATGTTGTACTTGTAGTAGTAGTCATAGACTGGGGGCGGGAACTCCGCACGCTCGTCGACGCCGGCGGCGTAAACGAGGCAGTCGCAGTCAGACATGAGCTCGCGAAGCTCATCGTCGGTACACTTGTTGACGTCCTGGAAAATGATTTCCATTCCTTCCGGCATGGGGGCGCCTTCCGGAAGCGGGGGCAGTGCGAGGGTCTTGACGCCAACACCGTGGGCCAGGAACTGCTCAGCAGACTTGGAACCAAGCAGGCCGGTACCGCCGATCATAAATACTTTTTTCATGGGCGATGCATCTCCTTAAAACTTATTTCGTTTCCTCCTGTGCCGCGTGTGAACCGCGGCTCATTCGTACAACATCTATTCTAGTATAAGGGTCCTGCAAAGTCAATTTTTAACAAGCCGATTTACTGAACGATTTCGCGTCAGAACGTTGCGTTCCGGGGCGCCGCTTTTTATTGAAATAAGGGGTTTTCTATGGTAAAATCGACATAAGCGTTTGCGTTTCTGGGGGCGTTTTTGTGGATAATGTCCATCGCCCCACAACATCTAGTATTTTAGACCGAGGAGGAATCTAATATGAAAACCTATAACTCAAACAACATACGCAACATTGCGGTTGCGGGTCATGCCGGACGGGGAAAAACCACCCTCTGTGAAGCCATGCTCTACACCGCCGGTGCCACCAAGCGGCTCGGCAAAGTGGCGGACGGCTCCACCGTCATGGACTATGACCCGGAAGAGAAAAAACGTCAGGCGTCTCTGCAGAGCGCCGTTGCAGCTTTGGAATGGAACGACGTCAAAATCAACCTGATAGATACTCCCGGTCTTTTCGATTTCGCTGGCGGACTTTCTGAAGCGGCACGCGCGGCGGGCGTCATGCTCATCGTCGTGGACGCGGAGCGCGAGACGTACGATGTCGGCGCGGAGAAAGCCTTCAACGCCGGCGAGGTCCGGAACCTCTCCAAACTCTTCATCATCAACAAGACCGACGCGGAAAACGCCAACTTCGGCAACGTCTTCGAGACCCTGCAGGAAGTTCACGGCAACAAGCTCTGCCCGGTCGTGGTCCCCGTCATTGAAGACGGCGCGGTCCGCTGCCTCGTAAACCTGTCCCAGAACAAGTGCTACGAGTACAAGGACGGCAAGTCCACGGAAGTCCCCATGCCCGAGTCCGACAAGCTCGACGCCTATAAAGATATGTTCAACGAAGCCGTCGCCACCACGAGCGACGAGCTCATGGAGAAGTACTTCGAAGGCGAGCCCTTCACCGAAGTCGAAGCCCTTACCGGTCTGCTGGAAGGCGTCACCAACGGCGACATCTATCCCGTCTACGCCTGCTCCGCCGACAAGCTCGAAGGCATCGACCTCATCCTCAACGGCCTCGTCAACCTCGGCCCGAGCGCGAACTCGAAGACCGGCGAAGTGGCCCTCGACAAGGACGGCAACGAAGTGGAACTGGCCTGCGACCCCAACGGTCCTCTGGCTGCCATCTGCTTCAAGACCATTGCCGACCCGTTCGTCGGTAAAATGTCCTTCGTGAAAGTCGTCTCCGGCACCATCACCGCCGACACGCCCTGCTACTGTGCCCGCACCGGCGAGTCCGAGCGCATGGGCAAGATCAGCATCCCGCACGGCGGCACGCTGGAAGACAGCTCCGAGATCCCGGCCGGTGACATCGCCGTCATCACCAAGCTCACCGGCATCAAGACCGGCGACACCATCACTTCGGAAAAGAACCCGCTCACCCTGAAGGGTCTGACGGTCCCCACCCCCTGCTACTCCATGGCGGTCAGCGCCAAGAAGAAGGGCGAAGAGGACAAGATCGCTTCCGGTCTGGCCCGTCTCATGGAAGAAGACCCCACCATCTCCTTCGGCACCAACAAGGAGACCAAGGAGCAGGTCCTCTCCGGCCAGGGCGAACAGCACATCGACTTCATCGTCGGCAAACTGAAGAGCAAATTCGGCGTCGACGTCGAACTCACGGCCCCGAAAGTTGCCTACAGAGAGGCCATCCGCAAGACCGTCCAGGTCCAGGGCAAGCATAAGAAACAGTCCGGCGGCCACGGCCAGTACGGCGACGTCTGGATCCGCTTCGAGCCCACCACTGAGCCCGGCCTCCAGTTCTCCGAAGAGGTCTTCGGCGGCTCCGTCCCGAAGAACTACTTCCCGGCTGTTGAAAAAGGCCTGCAGGACTCCATCGAGAAGGGCGTTCTCGCCGGCTATCCTATGGTCGGTCTGAAAGCCGTCCTCTACGATGGTTCCTACCACCCCGTCGACTCCTCCGAAATGGCCTTCAAGACCGCCGCGTCCCTGGCCTACAAGAAGGGTGTCGCGGAAGCCGACCCGGTCCTGCTCGAGCCCATCCTCACCGTCGAGATCACCGTCCCCGATGACAACATGGGCGACATCATGGGCGACGTCACCAAGCGCCGCGGACGCGTGCTCGGCATGAACCCCGTCGAGGGTGCCAGAGGTCTGCAGCAGCTGACGGCGGAAGTTCCGGAAGCAGAGCTTTCCGACTTCCCGACCATGCTCCGGTCCACCACCAAGGGCCGCGGCTCCTTCCTCACCTCCTTTGCGCGGTACGAGGAAGTTCCGGCCAACGTTGCGCAGAAGATCATCGAAGAAGCCAACGAGGAATAATCACAAACATAGAGAGCTCCGTCTTTTCGACGGAGCTCTTTTGTGTTACAATACGATGGAAATGTGAGAGATGCAGGAGGATAAAGAGAACATGCTGACCGCAGTTGTCTACACCGGCAATACCGGGTTTACCGAGAAATACGCGAACTGGGTGGCCAATCAGCTCAAGTGCGACCTGTTCCGGCTGGAAGACGTGACCATGGAGGACCTCAAACAGTACCCGCTGGTCGTCTTCGGCGGCTGGGTCAAGGGAGGCATCCTGCAGGGTCTGTCCGAACTGAAGGGCAAAGTCCGGGGCAAGTATATCGTCTTTGCCGTGGGCTGTCTGCCGAAACGCGCCGGCGACGTGAAGAACTTCAAGGAGAAAAACGGTCTGGAAGACATCCCCACCTTCTATTTCGAAGGGGGCCTGCGCTGGTATCGGCTGACCGAAGGGCAGAAGGCGGCGCTCCTTATGTACAAGGAGACCCTCCAGGCCTTCGACTACCGCAAACTCTCGGAAAAAGAGCGGTTCTTCCTCAACAACATCGGCCGCACCTTCGACCACTCCTCGCTGGACGGCGTCAAGGAACTCACCGACTTCCTCGAGTCCGAACGGGGCCAGAAGCTGACGGCGGACTGAACACAAAAAACGACCCGCGCCATGGGCGCGGGCCTTTTCTTTTTCTCAGTAGTTCGTGATCTCCCGGGTGGGCTGGAAGAGCGTACACATGGCGTCGAAACTCTCCTTTTTGAAGTCGAAGTTGCCGTTCATCTGGGTCCAGCGGATGTCCATGCCGACGGCGAGCAGGTAGACACATTTGACGATGTCGAACGGGTCGGCCATGTTGCGGATCTCTCCCATGCGCTGCATTTTGCCGACGAGGGACGTAAAGACCTTGACGGTCTCCGGCTGCAGCTCCGGGTCCTCCGAGAAGAAGGCGATCTGCGAGACGTTCTGCATGGAGATGGTGGCCAGCAGCTTCGGCCCGAAGTCGATGTGCCGCTGGATGTCGATCTTCAGAAGCTCCCAGAACTGTTCGAGGGGAGAGTCGTACTCCAGCATGATCTGCGGGAAGCGGGTCTGCTTCTCGTCGTCATCGGAATAATAGGTTTCCCCGAAGACCTCGTCCCGGTTGTGGAAATAGAGGTAGAAGGTGTTTTTTGAAATGCCGGCCTCTTCACAGATCTCCCGAACGGTGACGTTGGACGGCCCGTTTTCCTTGGCCAGTTTGACGGAGGCCTGGATGATGTTTCGACGGGTGATTTCCGGTTTTCCCATAGTGCAATTCCTCTCAAAGCGCAAAAATATGACGATTCACCTATTATCGTACTATAAAACTGTTCAGATTTCAAGAATCGACAAAAAGAAAAAGCCTTCGGACACATGTCCGAAGGCTTTGACTGTGCGTTATGCTTTTGCCTTGAGTTCCTCAATGTACTGTTGCGCAAACATGGAGGAGACGGCGCCGTCCGCGGCGGCCGTAACGACCTGGCGCAGCGGCTTGGTGCGGATGTCGCCCACGGCGAAGACGCCGGGGACAGACGTGCGGGTGGTCTCATCAGCCTCGATGTAGCCGGAACCGTCCACCGCGACCGCTCCGTTCAGGAAGCCGGTGTTGGGGACGCGGCCGACGGAGACAAAGAGGGCGTCCGCTTCCAGGAAGCGGGTCTCTCCGGTCTGGACGTTTTTCACGGTGACGCCCTGGAACCCGCCTTCGACTTTCACGCTGTCGACGACGCTCCAGAGGACCGGCTCCACGTTCTCCGCTTCCGCGACGGCGTCCACGTAGAACTTCTCGGCCCGGTACTGGTCTCTGCGGTGGATGAGGTAGACCTTCTCGCAGATGCGGGAGAGGAGCAGGGCGTCTTCGAGGGCGGTGTTGCCGCCGCCGACGAGGGCCACGGTCCTGCCCTTGAAGCGCATGCCGTCACAGGCGGCGCAGTAGTGGATGCCCTTGTCCGCCAGGGCGGCTTCGTTCGGCAGACCGAGCTGCCGGGCGTTGGCGCCGGTGGCGATGACGACGCAGCGGGTCTCGAAGTCGCCGGCGTCGGTGGTGTGGACGACTTTTACATCGCCCGTGAGCTCCACGGAAGAGACGGTGGTCAGCTCGGACTCGGCGCCGAACTTCTCCGCCTGCTGCTGCATCTGGTCTCCGAGGGTGAAGCCGTCGATGCCCTCCTCGAAGCCGGGATAGTTTTCAATGACTTCGGTCAGCGTCATCTGGCCGCCGGCCGAGAGCTCCTCCAGGACGATGGTCTTGAGACCCGCCCGGGCGCAGTAGAGCGCGGAGGAGTAGCCCGCGGGGCCGCCGCCGATGACGACGACGTCATACAGTGTTTCGCTCATACTCGTCTTCCTCTCTTACAGGGCGACGTTTTTGGCGATGAACTCGTCGATGGCCGCCTTGTTGGCGGGGGAGACGACTTTGTCGAGGACGTTGCCTTCGGCGTCGAGAAGGATGAAAGTGGGCAGGTATTCGACCTCAAACTTCTGCGCGATGGCGGGCTCCTCGTCGGCGTCGACTTTGCCGACCACGAGTTTGCCTTCATATTCGGCCGCGACCTTGTCGTAAGACGGGGCGATCCGCTTGCAGTGCGGGCACCAGGTGGCCCAGAAATCGAGGATGACCGGCTTGCCGGCGTTCAGGACTTCCTCCTGGAAGTTGTCAGCGGTAATAACAGTTGCTTTGGTTCCCATAATATGTTCTCCTTTCTTGAGAGAAGGGGTTTGATTGGTTCAAAATCATTATACCGAACTGGTATCCGAAGTCAATAGATTTTGCATAAATAAATTGCACAAAATTTATTTGATGCATCAATTGTCCGCGTATGAAAAATTTAAAGAATAATTTAAGGGCAATAGTCTATTATTCTTAAGAAAACCTTAAATGCGAGAAACATTATCTTTACATAAGGAGACTGGAGAGTAATGGAGAAACGAAATGACCGTCAGAACTGCGTGCCTGACAGCCCCATCCGCACGAAGCATTTTCTGGACAGCATCCGCTACGCCTTCAAGGGGACGGGGTACGCGTTCAAAACGGAGCGCAACTTCAAGATCTACATCGGCATTGCCATTGTGTTCTTTATCATCAACCTCATTGTCGGTGTGAGCCTGGCGGGGCACATCGCCTTTTTCATCTGTGCCCTGGGCGCCTTTTCGGCAGAAATGATCAACACCGCCATCGAACACATCTGCAACTATCTGACGACGGACCTCAATGAGGCCATCCGCCGTGCCAAGGACCTTGGCGCCGCGGCGGTCCTCATGTGGGGGTTCGCGTTCTTCCCGCTGGAAGGAGTGCTGTTATGGCTCGCTTTGTCAAACTGATCGGGACCATGATCCTCAGCATGATCTCCGTCGTTTTCGGCGGCGTCCTCAACATGCTGTTCGTGAAGACCCCGGTCTACCGGAAACTCAAACGGCCCATCGACGGCGGCCGCACCTGGTCCGACGGGCGGCGCCTCTTCGGCGAGAACAAGACGTTTGCCGGTCTGGCCGGCATGACGCTCGGCACCCTGGTGTCGCAGGTGGTCATGGGCCTTCTTTTGAAGGCGCTCGGCCTCTCGCACCTCTCCGACGTCTACCGCCGCCACGAGAACACCGTGAAGTACAACGCGCTGGCCGGCGGCCTGTTCGGCCTGGCCTACGCCCTGTTCGAGCTGCCCAACAGCTTTGCCAAACGGCGGTTCGACATCCGTCCGGGAAAGACCGTGGAGAAGAAGGGGTTCCTCGGGAAAGTCTTCTTCCTCGTCGACCAGGTCGACTCCATGTTCGGCGTCATGGCCGTCCTGGCCATGCTGTCTCCCATCGGCATCGTGAAATACTTCGGCTATATCGCCCTCGGCGGCGTCATCCACGTCCTCACCAACCTCGGCATGATCAAGGCCGGTATCCGGAAAAACCTGTGACCACAAGGAGGCTGTCATGAACGAACCTGTCAACACGAAAAAAACACCTGTCATCGGCGTTTGGAACCTGGCAAACTGCGTCACCTGGCTCGGCATTGCCGCAGCGGTCCTCGCCATTTATTTTGCCCTGGCCGGCAACGCGCGCATCGCCATGCTCGTCTTCATCGTCTCGGGTCTTTGCGACCTCTTCGACGGACGCGTGGCCCGCATGTTCAAGCGGACCGACGTGGAGAAGGCCTTCGGCATCCAGCTCGACTCCTTTGCCGACACCGTCTCCTTCGTCGTCTTCCCGGCGGTCTTCCTTCTGACCCTGACCGCGGCCCCCTGGGCCGTCGTGCTGGCCATCCTCTACATCCTCGCGGGCATCACCCGCCTGTGCTGGTTCGACATCACCACGGACGGCGACACGAAGTACTTCGCCGGCGTCCCGGTCACGTACATGGCCCTGGTCCTGCCGCTGGTCTTCGTCATCGTCAATAAGGCGGCCCCGGACCTCATCCCGGCGTTCACCGCGGCGTCCCTCGCCGTCATGGGCATCCTCTATGTCCTGAACATCCGCGTCAAGAAACCCGGCGGGCTCTGGTACGCCATCTTCGGCGTGCTCGCCATCGTGCTCGCGGTCCTGCTCCTGGTGCTGTAAGATGGCACAGGAATACGGGGGCGATGTACTCCGGTTCCTCTACGGGAACCCGGCCGGCAGAGTCCTTTTGAAATATGTGGCGGCGGCGCCCTGGTTCTCCGCGTGGAGAGCCCGTTCGCAGAACACCCGGCGCTCCGCGAAAAAGATATTGCCCTTTGTGGCACAGTACGGCATCGACCTTGCGGACGGCGGGTACGGCGCCGGCTGGCGGGCGGAGGACTTCCGCTCGTTCAACGACTTCTTCACCCGGCAGCGGGACTACGAAGCCTACTTCGCCGACCTGGCAGCCGCCGGAAAATGCGTCGGCCCCGGGGAACTCCCCGCCGTGGCGGACGCGCAGCTGTCCGTGTACCCTGTCTCGGAGGACCTGCGGGTCCCCATCAAGGAGACCACCTATTCGCTCGAAGAGCTGACGGGGGCGCCGGTCTCCGACCGGTACCGGGGCGGCCGCTGCTTCGTTCTCCGTCTGGAGCTGACCGACTACCACCGCTACTGCTTCCCGGACAGCGGACGGGTCGTCTCGCAGCGGGAGCTGCCCGGCGCCCTGCACACGGTGCGGCCGGTGTCGGAACCCTACCGGGTCTACTCCCGGAACAAGCGGACGGTCACCGTGCTGGAGACCGAACACTTCGGGGAAGTCATCCAGATCGAAGTGGGCGCCATGCTGGTGGGACACATCGTGAACCACCCCGTCCCGGACGGCGTCTGTAAAGCGTATACCGAAAAAGGATATTTTGAATTCGGCGGCTCCACCATCGTTCTGC
>JAEIGA010003656.1_pt1 | contig 23991 bp, 17 predicted proteins | sample 9270691 | NCBI WGS metagenome assembly JAEIGA01 (sample SAMN17057246, study PRJNA624740) | gut metagenome | biome: biome; isolation source: fecal sample | host: Bos grunniens | place: China: Xizang | collected 2019 | reverse complement strand
GTCTTCCTGAGCTTGCACGTGAGATTATGGCTGATCTTATCTACGATTTCAACTGTCAGTACGATGAGAAGGATTCTATCGGTAAGAGATATCGTCGTCAGGACGCAATCGGTACGCCTTTCTGCGTTACTATCGACCACGACTCGCTCAACGACCGTTGCGTAACCATCCGTCATCGTGACACAATGGAGCAGCAGCGCGTTAAGATAGAGGATCTTCACGCTATCATCAGCAAGGAGGTCAACCTCAGCAACATTCTTAAGAAATTGAAATAAACCAGATTTTCAATAAAAATAGACGAGCCCCGAAGTTTTTGCTTCGGGGCTTGTCTATTTATTTCCATCCTTGGCTGTGCATCGGGAGCTCTACTCCATCAGGAGTGACTATCACTGCTCCTACATCAGGCTTGGCAAGGTGTCCGATTATGTCGTATGTCTGGAAGTCATGGCGGAACTTGTCGTGGCTTCCGATAGGCACTGTAAAGATAAGCTTGCAATCATCTCCTCCGTTAAATGCTGCGGAAATAGGATCGATGTTGAAGCGCTTTCCAAGATCGAAAGTGCCAGATTCGAAAGGAATCTTGTCTACATAGACCTTTGCTCCAAGACCAGAGTCTCTTACAAGTCGTTTTACGGCATCTGCGAGGCCTTTTGTAATGAAATATCCATGTGATGGGTATATCTCCTCCTTCTCAAGAAGATCGACTGTGTGAGCGTCGATTTCTGGTTTGAGATAGGCTCCGACAAGCATTTTATGGTCGTCGAGTTTAGGCTGGTTTGATGCGTCCTTATTGAAGTTCTGCTTCTCATGAACAAGAACCTGCATTCCCATATATGCCGCTCCCAACTCGCCTGATACGCAGATGAGGTCCATGCTCTTGGCCTGCGGACGGCGGGTGGCTGTAAGTTTGCTTGTTGCTCCATTTGCCGATACGGCTATGGTGAGTCCGTTGCGTGATGGCATAAGGTCGAGCGCGATCTTAGTGTATCCGTGCTCCTTTGCTGCGGTCACGATGCCACCGAAAAGTTTGCTGATGTGGACGTAATCAAGTTTTGCTGATATTCCGAGAGTGACGGCGAGGGTCTTTGGGCGCGCAAGTCTGGCGTAAAGTTCGCCTGTTGCTGCGATGACGCTCTTATATCCAAGGTGCTTGAGAGGGAAGTAGGTGAGGTCGAAATCTATGCCTTCAAGAAGCACTCTTGACGCGTTTACTACCTGTTCCTTTGCCCCTGCCTCGAAGCTTGCATCTTCGAAAGGTCTGTATCCTGATCCTTCAAAAAGTTTGGCTATAGCCGCTACTCTTCCTAGTTCTGAGAAATTTTCTTCCATAGTGTTATTGTGCTATTTGTACAAAATTACAAATAAAATACGTAATTTTGAAAGTCTAACTGGCAGAGAATAATTTTAACACTATTTATATGAAGAAGATTTTTATGATTCTCGCATCCGTAGCGATGCTTTTCCCTGCTGCTATGTCTGCAAAGGGCGATGGTTCTAAGGATTTGAAGATCATGTCTTATAACATCAGATTGGGTACAGCTGATGATGGTACTAACTCATGGAAGTACCGCTATCCTGCTACTGCCTTGATGATCAAGGATGTGATGCCTGATATTTTCGGAGTTCAGGAGGCTTTTGATTTTCAGATAAATTTCATCACAAGCAATTTCCCTGAGTATAAGGCAGTAGGCGTTGGTCGTGATGATGGAAAGAAGAAGGGTGAGCACATGTCTATTTTCTACAACAAGAAGGAAGTGACCTTGCTTAAGTGGGGAACTTTCTGGCTATCAGAGACTCCAGAGAAACCTTCAAAAGGTTGGGATGCGGCTTGTTTCCGTTCTGCAACATGGGCTCTTATGAAGCATAAGGCTACAGGAAAGAAATTCTACTATGTAAATACTCACCTTGACCATAAGGGTAAGGAGGCTCAGAAGAATGGACTTGCGCTTATCGTAGATAAGATTCAGGAGATCAATCCTAAGGGTTATCCTATGGTACTTACCGGTGACTTTAATGTCGTTCCTACAGATCCTGTATTGGCAGATCTTGATAAGAGAATGAGCAGCGCAAGAGTTATTGCAAAGAAGACTGATAACCGTTCTACATTCAATGGTTGGGGTAAGTCATCAGGAGTGATTGACTATATCTATGTTTCAGGCTTCTCTGAGTGTGTAGAGTACCAGACAGTAGATAAAAAATACGGTGACTGGAGATTCGTCTCAGACCATTTCCCAATCACCGCAACTGTTATTTTCTAAATGATTCCTACTTAGGAAGATTAGTTATAACTCTATAATTTATTCCAAGTTCCTTGAGTTCATCGAGGAACTTGTTTGTTATAGATACCTTGTATTTTCTTGAGGCAAACTCGATCTTGTAGCCAGTAGCAGGGTCGTGAAGGAACATAGACAGGCCTATCGTTCCCTTGTTCCTTTTTATGCATTTCACAAGACTTTCTCTGAACTTGTCATTAAGCATGGTTGTAGTAACAAGAATAGCAAGGCCGCTTGCGTAGGTCTCTGTAACGTTTCCAAGAAGCATTATGTTCTTGATCTTCAACTTATAAGGAACCTTCTTGTTTTCCTTTTCATCACCCTTTACAAAGTAGGCCTCATCAATCTTTCCTTCGATGAAGATTGCTGTGTTAGGCACAAGGTAGCTCATGAAGTTTTCATGGTCCTTTCCAAAGAGCGAGAGTTCGTAGTTGCCGTTGAAATCCTCAATAGTTGTTCTTGAATATGGCTTTCCTGTCTTTCCCACCAAGGTGTTAGAAGCTGTGATGTAACCTCCGATTCTTACGTTTGCAGGACTGTTTTCCTCCTCGCACTTGAGAATCTGCTCAGGTAGCTTGTCAAGAGGGCAGTTTGTAAAGGTATCGATCTCAAAACCATATTTATCAAGAGGATGTGAAGAGAGATACATTCCTACAAGTTCCTTTTCCTTGTGGAGGAACTCAAGCTCATTCACTTCTCCCTTATATTCTGGCATTACAGGTCTTGCAGGCTTCATTTCCTCGATATCTCCAAATAGGGAGAAAGCAGAAGTCTCATTATCTTTCTTATATAGTTCCGCGTATCTCACGATAGAATCAACGAAGCTGTCCTCACCCTGGCAAGGCTGAAGATACTGGATTCTTTCGTGTCCGAAACTGTCGAAAGCGCCCGAGAATAGAAGTGACTCAAATGACTTCTTGTTGACCACGCCTGCCATTCTTTCCATGAAGTCGTAGATATCCTCAAATCTTCCGTTCTGATTTCTTTCCTCAAGGATGGCATTGACAATGTTGTTTCCAAAGCCTTTGATACCGCCAAGACCGAAACGTACGTTTCCTTCCTTATTTACAGAGAAGCGTGCGTCTGACTCATTGATATCAGGGTTCAATACCTTGATCTTATTCTTTTTACAGTCAGCCATGATCTTCTTGATTTCCTCCATGTTAGAGAGGTTCTTTGTCAAGTTGGCTGCCTGGAACTCAGCAGGGTAGTGGGCCTTTAGCCAGCCTGTCTGGTAACTTACCCATGCATAGCAGGTTGCGTGTGACTTGTTGAAGGCGTATTTTGCAAACTCCTCCCAGTCTCCCCAGATCTTCTCAAGAACATCCTTAGGATGGCCGTTCTTCTCTCCTCCTTCGATGAAGAGACCTTTCAGCGAGTTAAGAAGGTCGATGATCTTCTTACCCATTGCCTTACGCAAGGTATCTGCCTGGCCTCTTGTGAAGTTGGCAAGTTTACGTGACAGAAGCATAACCTGCTCCTGGTATACTGTAATTCCGTATGTATCCTGTAGGGTGTCCTCCATTTCCGGAAGGTCATATACAATAGGCTGACGTCCCTGTTTTCTTTCTACAAAGTCAGGGATGTAATCCATCGGACCTGGACGATAAAGGGCACACATCGCAATCAGATCCTCGAATCTGGTAGGCTGAAGCTTTGTAAGCCACTCTTTCATACCAGGAGACTCAAACTGGAAGACGCTGGTTGTGTCTCCGCGGCTATAAAGCTCGTATGTTTCCTTGTCGTCAATAGGAATCTTCTCTATGTCGAACTCAATACCGAAGCGCTTCTTGATGTTTGCCTGGCATTCCTTTATGATAGAGAGGGTTCTAAGACCAAGGAAGTCCATCTTCAGCATACCGACCTCCTCAATATAATGGCCGTCATACTGAGATACCCACACCTCTTCTCCTGTAAGCTTGTCGTTTACGACACAGATAGGAATGTATTCTGTAAGGTTGTCTCGTCCGATGATCATGGCACAGGCGTGCACACCAGTCTGACGGATACAGCCTTCAAGTTTTTCCGCATATTTAAGAACCTCCTTTACCTGGTCTGTACCGTTTTCCATTTCCTCTTTGAGGTCGTGGTACTTGATACAGTTTCCAAGCTTTGGTTTAAGTTCTTTCTTCTTTTTCTTGCCCTCTTCGTCAAGGACAGGTTTTCCATTCTCATCCAGAACATCTATTTCAAAAGGTTTGTCCGGAACAAGCTTGGTTAGTCGATTTGACTCATCAATAGACATTCTACTGATACGCGCAACGTCCTTGATGGCTGATTTTGCAGCCATCGTTCCGTATGTCACAACGTGTGAGATCTGCTCTTTTCCGTATTTTTCCTCGATATATTGGAAGACTCTATAGCGGCCGTCGTCGTCAAAGTCGATATCTACATCGGGCATATTGATTCGGTCCGGGTTGAGGAATCGCTCGAAAAGCAGGTCGTATTTGATAGGGTCGATATTTGTGATCTTCAAGCAGTAGGCAACTGCAGATCCAGCTGCAGATCCACGTCCTGGACCCACAGAGATGCCTTCTCTACGGGCTGCTGCAATGAAGTCCTGTACGATGAGGAAGTAGTCAGGGAATCCCATCTTACAGATGGTCTTCAGCTCGAACTCTATTCGCTCTGCCTGCTCGTCTGTCAAGGTGTCTCCATATCTCCAATGTGCTCCCTGGTATGTAAGGTGGCATAGATAGGCTACTGAGCGGCAGAATTCATCTCCTCGCTCTACTCCGTTCTTGTCACATCTTCCTTCGTCGATGATGTCCTTATATGTTTCAAGGTGCTTGTCGATTTCAGCGAGGAAGTCTTCCGGAAGGTCGAATTTCGGAAGGATAGGGTCCTTGTCGATCTTATAGCTTTCGATTTTTTCTGCGACCTCGAGTGTGTTGCTGATGACCTCAGGATGCTCTGGGAAAAGGGCGAGCATTTCCTCTTCGCTCTTCAGGTACTCCTGCTGAGTATAGCGCATACGGTTCTTGTCGTCGACGAAGGCGTTTGTTGTGAGGCAGATGAGTCTGTCATGAGCCTCTCCGTCTTCCTTGTCGGCGAAGTGAACGTCGTTTGTCGCTACGACCTTGATATTGTGCTTCTCTGCGAGTTCGAAGATTCCTTTGTTGGCGATGATCTGTGTGTCGTATACTTCAGTTGACAGGTCTGGAATTTCTGTCTTGTGAAGCTGCACCTCAAGGTAGTAGTCTTCTCCGAAGATGTTCTTGTGCCATTCGATGGCCTTGTCTGCCCCAGCCCAGTCTCCTGCCACGATCATTCTTGGAATCTCTCCTGCAAGGCAGGCAGAACAGCAGATAAGATTGTCTGCATATTTCTCCACCACCTCGTGTGAAACTCTTGGTTTTCCGTAGTACTGACCCTCGATATGTCCTGTTGAGACAATCTTCATGAGGTTTTTGTATCCGGCGTAGTTTTTTGCCAGAAGGATAAGGTGGTAGTATGTCCTGTGGTCTTTGTCCTTGATCTTGTGGTCGTACTTGGACACGTAGATCTCACATCCGATGATTGGTTTTACATTCGGATGCTTCTTGGCGAACTTAAGGAACTCTTTTACACCGTACATGTTTCCATGGTCGGTGATGGCAAGAGCTGGCATACCCATTTCTTCTGCCCTGTTGAAGAGCTTGTCGATTGGGGCCTGGCCGTCTAGAATAGAGTATTGTGTATGTACGTGGAGATGGACAAATGACATGGTATTTTCGATTTTGGTTGACAAAGTTAGTTAAAAAAAGTGACTTCTTTAACTAACTTTTTTGAGTGTGAGGGTAGCTTTTGTCACCCCTGTATCGTCTAGGAATGGAGTAAAGTCCAATACCATAAGGTTTCCTATTATGCTGGCAGTTACTGCTTCTGTCTCTCCTCCTACAGTGATGCTAAGGATTGTTTCTGCGTAGCTGTATTCGAAGTGTTCTGTGTCAGATTCTCCGGTATTTCTGATTGATAGTGAGCCTTTTCCATTTTCGTAGAAGGCAAAGAAGATAGACATTTCTGTATTAGAAAGGTCTGTTGTGATAGTTGTGCCTCCTGCTGTCATTTCAAGAGTTGTTGCCTCCCAACTTCCTACGATTTTTGATCCTGCTGGTGTGCAAGATGAAAGACCAAGCATCGCAGCTGCCAGGATGATAAGTGATATGATCTTTTTCATGTTTAGAATGATTTTATTTATTGACTTTATTTCTCTTATTGTATTTCTGTCTATTTCTGAATGTAGGTGATTGGAATATCTTTTTCTCCGAGGACTTTCTCGATGGCGGCTGGGAATTCCTTATCAAAGGCGTAGTCACCCCATGGCTGACCTATGCGGGCACCCTGGGCGTCAAGATAGTGGACATAAGTGTTACCTTCCATCTTTGGCAACCACTCGGCCTTACCTGCTACAACGTTGATAAGGTTGGCCTTGCTTCGGTCGAAGATGTTGTTACGGATAACAAAGTTGTAGGCCTGATTGTAATGCATCCACCATGACTTGAGATGGGCCGACCAGCTTGCGCCGCGTTGACTGCCCCAACCAAAGCCGCAAAGGCGAAGAATATTACCCTCATAGAGTATGTTTTTCATATATCCCTCTGTAGGTTTGTTTTGAGGACTGAGATAGTACTCAATCGACATTTCGCATCTCTCGATAAGGTTATTTGTGAACGATACATTATGCATTGAACGTGATTCATCTGTTATATTCTCTTGATTTTGATTGGTGATACCCGCATCGTAAACCTGGTAGATATAACAATTGTCGACAATATACTTACCACAACCGCCGTAGATCTCCACGCCATTACCAAATCGGGAAGGGCGACCTCCCGTCTTGGGTGCTGGAGACAGGATAGAACCTCCTATCCAGCCTATAACGCAATTTGTTACCGTCAGACCCTGTGTAGTGACGCTGCCTATACCATGCGATCCTCCATACATGACGCAGAGGTTGTCAATATGCACATTATCTGTAGCCTTCACCACCGTACCGTTAACCAGCAACTCGATAGAGGAAAAACGCTCTGCAGGAGAACCTTTTGTAGAGCAGAGATAGAGACGCTGTTCGCCTTGATAGTCGTGGAAGAAGTCCAGATCCTTTTCAAGATCAAGTCCGCTATTGAACGCTTCGCCTGTATATATGTTTGTTGTTGATCCGTCGGGTTGTATGCGTTGTGTCACCTTGCGCGCCACCTCTTCGCCATGGTTGAATACAAGTGTTCCTACATCGCGTGGAAGGTCTTTGCTATACATATACACGTTCGGTGTCGATGTTGCAATCCATTTTCCTTCTACCGCGGCATCGTATGGAGATCCCCAGATCTTAGGCTTTTCACCACGGCCGTAGGCTGAGTATGTGACACCCTCTCTGGTGAATATCCTGCCTCGCCACATATCGCCTCGGCGAAACATGACACCATCAGATGGCTTCAAGTCAAGCTTGTTCATCTTATCCAGGGTTCGGATCGGTGTTTTGGGTGACAGACCATCATTTGTATCATCTCCATCTGCAGATACGTAGTATATTGTTCCTGTAGGCTTAACCTTGCTTTTTGATGTCAATATTTTCTTACGCATCTTTTCTGCTTTTCTATCTATGGCAGCGATAGTCTCAGACGTGCTTTCCTGCTCAATCTCACCATGAGCGACAGGAACCGATGAGCAAGCGGTAAAGATAGTGGTATAGATGACGATAAGATTAAGTAATCTCTTCATGATCAGTTTATTTTAGATGAACTCTATCTCTTGTGCAAAACCAAAATAGTTTGCGCCGACTGTATATTGTACAGCAGTTGGTGAGAATTGCTCCTGGTAGAATTTATGCATATGTCCGCAGATGATGGCCTTTAGCTGTTGCTGCTCTTTTAACCAATCATAAAACTCCTGGGTTTCTGGACTTACAAGCGTTGCTGGTACAGGGCGGTTGCGATGTGACTCTGACACTGGATTGTCGGGGTTGGTTCTATAGTCGTTGATGACCTGCGGAGGAGTTGCAGCCATATAACTAGTACGGCCCTGGTACTTTTTCAGAGTAACTTGACAATGCTCAGGTGTGTAGAATGGGATATGGCACATCAGAACTACAGGTAAACCCTTCTCGAACTCGCGTTTGACGGCCTTATGCTGTTCAGCAGTTACATAGTAATATACGTTGTCTATGGCCACGAAGTTTACGCCATTGATTATGCGTGAGGCTACGGTAAGGTCATTTGGAAATACTGCCTGCACCTTATCATAACTCTGCGCCTTGTACTCGGCATTCTCGCGGGCTTCTCCTACATACTGTGAAAACTCGTGATTACCCGCAGCAGTGTACCACTGTTCTGCATTCAGGTGGGCTGCGATATAGTCGAGATTTGCCTCGCTGACGAAATCCTGAAGGTCGCCTGTATGCATCAGCAGGAGATTGTTCTCGCGTGCGTGTTTAATGGCAGCATCAAAATACTTCTCTGCATCGGGAAAGGCGCTGCTGCGTTTTGCCGCCAGGGCGTGCTTGCGCTCATTGTCGCGCTCATCCACTCGAGTGAGATGTGTATCAGAAATATGCAGTACCTTGAATGGGGCTGTCGCACCAACATTTATGGTGAATTTCTTTATCTCTTTCAGAGTGTCTGAACCCAAGACTTGGTTTGTTGGGAGGGCATAGGAGTTTCTGGGTAGTTGGGTTACAATGAACAGGCCACCACAGAGTTGCAGGAATTCGCGTCTTTTCATAATGAACAGTTTTTCGTTCCTACAAATGTAGTAAAAATATCGACGACTTTTGCTCTCACCGGGATTTCGTCGCTTCGCTCCGACATCCTGGCGGGGATTTGCTCCCTTCGGTCGCACGTCCCCTGACGCTGCCGCGTGGGCCCTTGCAAACAACTCAGGCCAAAGCAAAGCTTCGTTTTTTATATTAAAGGACCGCTATGAAAGCAAGCTTTCAGCGATCCTTTAATATAAAAAAACCGGATGACTTTCGTCATCCGGCCTGAGTTGTTGGCGGTGAGAGGGGGATTCGAACCCCCGGTACGGTTACCCGTACGTCAGTTTAGCAAACTGGTGGTTTCAGCCACTCACCCATCTCACCAAGACCCAGTGAGAATCGGTTTAACCGAAAACTTTCAAAAGGGACTGCAAATATATAACCTTTTTTATTGTTTTGCAAGATTTTCTCGCATATCTGTGTCAGCTTGTATGTTTTTCATCTTGTAATAATCCATAATTCCAAGATTTCCAGTGCGGAACGCCTCTGCCATAGCAAGCGGAACTTCTGACTCTGCTTCGATAACTTTAGCACGTGCCTCCTGCGCCTTTGCCTTCATTTCCTGTTCAAGGGCAACAGCCATTGCGCGGCGCTCCTCTGCACGAGCCTGAGCGATGTTCTTATCAGCCTCAGCCTGGTCCATCTGAAGAACTGCACCGATGTTCTTTCCGATGTCGATATCTGCGATGTCGATTGATAGGATCTCAAAGGCTGTACCTGCGTCAAGTCCCTTATTTAGAACGACTTTAGAGATAGAATCAGGATTCTCAAGCACAAGTTTGTGGCTCTCTGCCGATCCGATGCTGGATACGATTCCCTCTCCGACACGGGCAAGAACAGTCTCCTCTCCTGCACCTCCCACAAGCTGGCGGATGTTAGCGCGAACTGTTACTCTCGCCTTAGCGATAAGCTGGATACCGTCCTTCGCTACAGCTGTAACAGGAGGAGTATTGATGACCTTAGGGTTTACAGACATCTGCACAGCCTCAAATACATCACGTCCTGCAAGGTCGATAGCTGCAGCCATCTTGAAATTCAAAGAAATGTTAGCCTTGTCTGCTGAAATAAGGGCATTCACAACCTTAGGAACATCTCCTTTTGCAAGGTAGTGAGCCTCAAGTTCATTTGCATTCAGAGTAAGACCTGCCTTTGTTCCCGTTACCATTGCCATTACAATAGTATTAGGAGAAACTCCTCTCCAGCGCATAAGAACAAGCTGAATAAGAGAAATCCTTACTCCTGAAATCAAGGCCTGGAACCAAAGAGCAACTGGGAAGACCCAGAGAAGGATGAGCAGACCGATAATAGATACTGCAATCCAGATAAGTAGCATGTAGTCCACCATAGTGTTATCAGTTTATAGATTTTACATAAATTTTTCCGTCATCAATAAGGACAACCTCAATCTCGACTCCAGCATCCATGATACCCTCCTGAGACTTCACCTCCAGAAGCTTGTCCTCAATCTTAGCGGTTCCCATAGGAGCAAGTCTTGTAAGAGTCTTACCCTTATCTCCAACAGAAACAACACTCTCATCCTGTCCTGCTCTTGACTCGATCTTTGTGTTGAGGGTCAATTTAGACCAGGTCTTGGATCTTAGAGCAAAGACCATCATTCCGACCACCAGGGCAACATTTACGGCACAGACGATGATTCCAGCAGTCTGGCTGATATTCAGCCATGCATAAACACAGGATCCGATAAGTGCCAATAAGCCAAGGATACCGGAAAATCCGATTCCTGGAAAAATGAGGATCTCTGCCATTACCAGCACGAGACCTATGATAATGAGTGAAATAATTAGTCCCATAGGAACAAATATATGACTTTCCTTGCAGAAATCAAAGGATTACTCAGTTGCAATAACCTCAGCCGTAGCCTCTTTGAAACCGCCAGCCTTGGCAAGTTCACAGAATTTATCTGCCTCCTCCTTATTATTAAACGAAGTCACAACAAAGACTACAGAACCGTCCTTGTTAATCTTAGCAATGTCCTTTTCTGTAAGCGCAGTCAATACCCCCTGACCCTCATTTGCCGTCATGCTCTCAGACAAAGGAAGCACAACCTGCCATTTTCTCTCAGCCCTCTTCTTCTCAAGAGTTCTGGCATTTGCAACTGTAATGCTCTTTCCACTGTCAAAGGCAGTGATGAATGCACTTCTGAATCCAAGTCTCTTGACCTTGTTCAAATTAGAGAGGACATCGGCGTATGTCTTGAACAGACCGACTCTATAGATATATTTTGCTGCAGAAGGATGAGACAAGAATACAGGACTCAGTCCCTTAAGCTGCTTCAAGGTAGCCTCCCTTGACTGGCTCAAGATCTGGATCTGGTAGACAAGTCCCTGTGGAAGAGTCTGATTCTCAGCCATCTGAGCCTCCTCAAGAATCTGGAACGAATAGTCAAACAGAACCTCCGGCTCCGCAACCCTGATATCAAGGGCAGCACCCATAGTCTGCTTCACAAAAGTATAATTCGTCGCGGCACCTACAACCTCCTTATCAGCCTCCTTCGCAAGTTTGGACGGATCGATCACTACACCCTTGAAAAGGAAGTCCATCTCAATCGCCTGCACCTGAGCAGACATCTTCACCAACGAATCCTGAAGCACAGGAAGAGTTGCCTCCATCTTCAGAATCTCCGCAGTAAGTTTCGTGCGCTCATCAGCATTATCACTTGCGGCAAACTGATTTCTTCTGTCATCAATCGACTTGCTGTAGTCATAAATCGTATCGCGAAGCGCCCTTACCTGGCCCATCTTCGCCATATAATTCTTAATATCATCACTCTCATTCAACGAGTTAGAAGCGGCAGACGCATTATCCATACGCGAGGCGTCCTCCACCGGCTTGAGAAGAGAAAGCTCCTTCACCTCCTTCGCAGTCATCGAACTGCGCACAGGCATACTGTCATACTCCAGCACGTAAAGGTAGACGCTGTCCATCGAACACTCGCGATTAGACGCGAAAATAGAATACTTGCCATCAGCAGTATTCATAAACAGGAAATCATCAGCAGGCGAAGAATAAGGGAAACCCATATTCTCCGGCGTACCCCAGTCTTTAGCATCATCGTTCCAAGTTGAAACGTAGAGGTCGTATCCACCTATTCCATAAAGTCCGGAAGAAGCAAAGAACATAGACTTTCCATCAGGGGAAAGCATTGGATAGATTTCGTTTGCGCTTGATGTAAGATGCTCGTTGATAAGGGCAGGAGCACTCCAAAGAGAGTCCTGGAACTCAGTCATATATATATTACGTGCGTGCGAAGCATCTTCAGCGGAATAGAATACCTTCTCCGCATCAGCAGGGAAGTACATTGCTGTGATAAGAGGGTTTCTTCCCATAGAGTCCAGCTGGTTTGGAACCGGACGCCAGCTCTGGTCTGGAAGAGGATAGAACAGGAAAAACTCATCAATCGAGAATTTCTGCTTGGAAACAACTACAGGCTTGCTTGCAAAATTCAGAAGATTCAAGGCATTTGTAGTGTTCAGAATCTTGTTTTCAAGATTTATGAGTCTCAAGGAGTCCTGTGAGAGACTGTCTTTATACATAGCCAGAGCCTTGTTATATGCACTGTCTGCCTCGTCAAAGAGATAATTCAAGTGGAGAGAATCTCCCAATCTCTCCAGAAGAATAGAATCAAGTTTCTGAGCCTGAGCGCTTAAAGATAGGGCAACAGAGGTCAGAAAAGCTACGAAAACTGCTATGTATTTCTTCCTTATCATGAAAATTCAAGTGATTTCAACATGCAAAAATAAGAAATAGTTTATATAAAGTTCATTTCTTCGAAAAAAATAGTAAATTTGTGCCCTATTTGCGCTATGTGTCCGTAAACTGCAGACATCATACCAAAGTTGAAAATCAAATTATTAATAAATTATAACTAACAATTATGCAAAGTAAAGGTGCAATTAGATTTGTAGTGATTATGCTCGCTCTAGCTTGCATTTATCAGCTATCTTTCACAGCTGTCGGAACTTTCCAGACAAAGAAGGCTGCGAAATACGCTGAGGAGGCAGTGCTATCAGCAGAGAAATCAGCTGCATTCCAGAAAGTGTCTGAGGATGACAAGGCTTTCTACCTTGACTCTGTAAGAAAAGAGAGCAACAGATGGTATCTCGATTCAATTTCTTCAGAGAAGATTTACCTTGGTTACACTTACAAACAGGTTAAAGAGAAAGAAATTAACCTTGGTCTTGACCTAAGAGGTGGTATGAACGTTATGCTTCAGGTTCAGCTTTACGACCTAGTAAAAGCTCTAGCTGGTGATAACGTGACTCCAGAGTTCACAAAGGCTCTAAATCTTGCAAAAGAGCGTAGCGTAAACTCAAGAGCGGACTTCATTACTCTATTCGAGCAGGCTTGGCAGGAAGTGGCTCCTACTACTCCACTCGCACAGATCTTCGGAACTTACGAGATGAGAGAGAAGATTCTTCCTACATCAACAAACGCACAGGTTGTTGAGGTTATCAGAGCAGAGGCAGAGAGCGCAGTATCAAACTCTTTCAACGTTCTTCGTAACCGTATCGACCGTTTCGGCGTAACTCAGCCTAACATCCAGAAGCTTGGTAGCAGCGGGCGTATCCTAGTTGAGCTTCCAGGCGTGAAGGAGCCAGAGCGTGTAAGAAAGCTTCTCCAGGGAACAGCATCACTTGAGTTCTGGGCAACTTACCAGAATCAGGAGATCTACCCTTACCTAGAGGAGGCTAACGCAGTTATCAGAGAGCTTACAACTGCTGATGCTACTGTTGAGGTGGCAGAGGAGGCTAAGCCAACTGATGACGTTCTTGCTCAGGAGGTTGCAGCAGCTGGTGAGTCTGAGGATGCAGCGGCATTCGCAGCTTACAAGGCTCAGAACCCTCTATTCGCAGCTCTTCAGCCAGCAGTATTCAACGGTCGTCTTGCTCAGGGTGCTTGCATCGGTTTCGCAAGCTACACAGATACAGCTAAGATCAACAAGATGCTTAACATGCCTCAGGTTAAGGCTCTCTTCCCAGCAGAGTTCAAGCCAATGTGGACAGTTAAGCCATCTCAGATGACTGCAGACGGCAATACATTCGAGCTTGTAGCTATCAAGGCTACTTCACGTGATGGTAAGGCTCCACTTGATGGTGGTGTTGTAACAGATGCACGTGTACAGTTCGGCAACCAGGGTTCAGCAGAGGTTTCAATGAACATGAACGCTGAGGGTGCTAACGTATGGGCAAGAATGACTAAGGACAATATCGGCAAGCAGATCGCTATCGTTCTTGACGGTATGGTTTACTCATATCCTAACGTAAACTCTGAGATTACAGGTGGTAGCTCACAGATCACCGGTAACTTCACTCCAGAGGAGGCAGAGGACCTTGCAAACGTATTGAAGTCTGGTAAGCTTCCAGCTCCAGCTACAATCGTACAGGAGCAGGTTGTAGGACCATCACTTGGTTCTAAGTCAATCAACGCAGGTATGATCTCATTCATCATCGCCTTCCTTCTTGTACTTGCTTACATGATCTTCTTCTACCAGGGTGCTGGTGCTGTAGCTGATGTTGCTCTTCTTTGCAACGTTGTGCTTCTATTCGGTGCTCTTGCATCATTCGGTGCTGTTCTTACACTTCCTGGTATCGCAGGTCTTGTCTTGACACTTGGTATGGCTGTGGATGCTAACGTGATCATCTACGAGCGTGTCAAAGAGGAGCTTCGTGCCGGTAAGGGTCTAGGCCTTGCAATCGCTGACGGTTACTCAAACGCTTACTCTGCTATCATCGACGGTCAGATCACAACTCTTCTTACAGCGATCGTTCTTTTCGTATTCGGTTCAGGTCCAGTTCAGGGTTTTGCAACAACTCTAATGATCGGTATCGTAACTTCAGTATTCTCTTCAATCTTCGTTTCAAGAATCATCTTTGACGACAGACTTGCTAAGGGTAAGACACTTAAGTTCGAGAATAACCTTACTAAGGACTTCCTTCAGAATACTAAGATCAACTTCATCGGTAAGAAGAAATATACTTACGCAGCTTCAGGTATCGTTATCCTTATCTGCATCCTTTCAATCGCTATTAAGGGCTTTACATATGGTGTTGACTTCACAGGAGGTCGTACATACGTTGTAAGATTCGATCAGCCAGTTCAGGCTGAGGCAGTTAGAGAGGCTGCTCTTGCTGAGTTCGACGGTTCTGTTGAGGTTAAGCAGTTCGGTGGTGACAGCCAGATGAAGATCACTACTACTTATAAGGTAGAGAACGAGTCTTCAGAGGTTGACGCAGAGGTTGAGGCTAAGCTTCACAATGCTCTTAAGGGCTTCTTCATTTCAGAGATTTCTCTTGGTGAGTTCACATCAACTCTTGATAACCCTAACGGTATCATCAGCTCTGATAAGGTTGGTCCTACAATCGCTAACGATATTACAAGAAACGCTATCATTGCAGTTATCATTGCTCTATTTGTAATCTTCGCTTATATCGCAGTTCGATTCAACGGATGGGCTTGGGGTCTTGGTGGTGTTGTAGGTCTTGCACACACAGCACTTATCGTTATCGGATTCTTCTCACTATTCTCAGGAATCCTTCCATTCAGCCTTGACGTAGACCAGACATTTATCGCTGCTGTTCTTACTATCATCGGTTACGCTATCAACGATACAGTGGTTATCTTCGACCGTATCCGTGAGTTCAAGGTGCTTCATCCTAAGGCTGATTTCACTGAGAACGTGAACAAGGCTCTTAACAATACTCTTTCACGTACAATGAATACTTCATTGACAACTCTAATCGTAATGGTTGCTATCGCAATCTTCGGTGGCGAGGTCATCAGAGGTCTTGCAGTTGCACTTATCGTAGGTATCGTAGTTGGTACATACGCTTCTATCTTCATCGCAACTCCTATCATGTACGACGTAGTAATGAAGAGAGAGAAGAAGAACTAATCTTCACACAATAATCAGATAAGGGCAGCCAATCGGCTGCCCTTATCTGATTATATATATTAATGGTGTAGACTTATTTCGCCATTACTATAGTCAACTTTGATGACAGACTCCTTCTTTATCTTTCCTTCAAGTATCGCAGTTGCGAGAAGGTTGATAAGCTCTCTTTGCATGAGTCTTTTGATAGGTCTTGCTCCGTATGCCGGATCGTAACCCTTGTCAGACATATAATCCTCAAATGCTTCGCTGAACGTAATCCGGATGCCATTCTCTTCCAGCTTGTTCTGAAGGATTCTTTCCTGGATATGAAGAATTTCTCGGATATCCTCTCTTGTGAGCTGCTCAAAGGTGATGATTTCGTCAATTCTGTTCAGGAATTCAGGCCTCATAGTGTTTCTGAGCTGCTCGTCAGTAAGGTTTGACGTCATGATAAGGATCGTATTCTTGAAGTCAACGGTTCTGCCCTTATTATCTGTCAGTCTTCCGTCGTCAAGAACCTGAAGCAAGATATTGAATACATCTGGATGTGCCTTTTCTATCTCATCAAGAAGGATGACCGAGTAAGGTTTTCTTCTTACGGCCTCAGTAAGCTGTCCTCCTTCATCATAACCCACATATCCTGGAGGCGCACCTACCAGTCTGCTTACAGAGTGTCTTTCCTGGTACTCGCTCATATCAATGCGGGTAATCATATTTTCATCATTGAACAGGAAGTCTGCAAGTGCCTTTGCAAGCTCAGTTTTACCAACGCCTGTCGTTCCCATGAACAGGAAGGATCCGATTGGTCTCTTTTCGTTCTGCAGACCCGCTCTAGAGCGCCTTACGGAGTCAGAAACGGCCTTTATTGCTATATCCTGACCAACGACTCTGTCATGGAGGACTTCCTCCATTTTAAGCAGTTTCTCCTTCTCGCTTTCAAGCATCTTGTTGACAGGGATTCCTGTCCATTTTGCCACAACTTCAGCGATATCCTCTGGAGTTACAGCCTCATTTATGATAGGATCTTTGATATCAGCCTGTCTTGCTGTGAATTCTTCCAGCTCTTGCTTTGTTTCCGCCATCTTTCCGTATCTGATTTCAGCAACTTTGCCATAATCTCCGCTTCTCTCAGCATTATTTGCCTCAATCTTATAGTTTTCAAGCTTCTGTCTGGCGGATTGAATATCTGATAGCAGGGCTTTCTCGGTATCCCATTTCTTCATAAGAACATCCCTCTGCCCGCTAAGTTCAGTTAACTCAGTTTCTATCTTCTCCTTCTTAAGGGCCACTCCTTCGTGTTTTACCGCCCTTTTTTCAATTTCAAGCTGCCTTATTCTACTATCAAGACTGGCAATAGACTCTGGAACAGAATTCATCTCCAGACGAAGTTTTGATGCAGCCTCGTCCACAAGGTCTATGGCCTTATCAGGCAGGAATCTGTTTGTGATATAACGATGAGAGAGCTCTACAGCAGCAATCAAGGCATCATCTTCGATTCTTACCTTATGGTGATTTTCATACTTTTCCTTAAGTCCACGCATGATAGAAATAGATTCTGCAGGACTTGGCTCCTCAATCATCACCATCTGGAAGCGCCTCTCCAGAGCTTTATCTGCCTCGAAATACTTCTGATACTCATCAAGAGTTGTAGATCCGATGGTTCTGAGTTCTCCACGCGCAAGGGCAGGTTTCAGGATATTTGAGGCATCCATAGCTCCGCTTGTACGTCCTGCGCCAACAAGGGTGTGGATTTCATCAATGAAAAGAATTATCTCTCCATCACTGTCGATCACTTCCTTAACAACTCCTTTGAGTCTTTCCTCAAACTCACCCTGGTATTTGGCACCAGCAATAAGGCTTCCGAAATCAAGGGAGTAGATTTTCTTGTTCTTAAGGTTTTCCGGAACTTGTCCATCTACAATTTTCTGAGCAATTCCCTCAGAAATAGCAGTCTTACCGACTCCTGGTTCTCCTACCAGGATAGGATTGTTCTTAGTTCTTCTGCTTAGAATCTGCAGAACTCGTCTGATTTCATCATCGCGTCCGATAACAGGATCAAGTTTTCCGCTGGCTGCTCTTTCATTAAGATTAAGAGCAAATCTGTTTAAGTTTTCTATGTTCTGTACCATATTCATATCAATTTAGTTAACGCACAAATAGCCGTCTGCTCTTGTGAACAGACGGCTATCGTCAAATTGTATTCCATTTGCCTAAACTGACATTTTGTCAGTGGCTGATCCTCGTAAGATTAGTTGTTCTGAGTAGGGTCCTCCTGAACTGGAACAGCTGGGAACTCTGGAACCTGCTGCTCTACAGCCTGATTCTGGATCATCTCGTTAACCTTGCTTGAACCTTTTGAAGTTCCAAGAGTAAAGTTAGTGATGATAGAAACTACGAAGATGAATGCTACAAGGCTCCAAGTAACTTTCTCAAGGATGTCAGCTGTCTGACGAACGCCGAAAGTCTGGTTGCCTGCAGTAAAGTTGCTGGCGATTCCGCCGCCTTTACCATTCTGAAGCAAAACAACTGCTGTTAGAAGAACACTTGCAATAATTACAAGGACTGTAAGGATTGTAAACCAAACGCTCATGATATTGTACTAATTATTAATTTCTTGTTTCAGTTTTTCAATAAGGGTTGCAAAGTAAGCACTTTTTTCTGGATATGCCAAAATAAGTTTAGAATAAATGCGCATTGCCATCTCATAATAGCCCTGTTCGACGTAAATTTCTGCCAAAGTTTCAGTACAGAAGAAGTCATCGTGGGCCTGAATCTGCTCCTGGCTCATTTCAGATTTTGCCTTGGTAGCAAATCTTGAGAATACATTGTCGTCTTTTCTGCGGACATTTTCATACTCATCCTGAGTGAAATAGTCGCCTCCGACTACTCTTACCTCTCTCTTCGCGGGAACAGCAGGACTCTCCTGTGCTGCTTTCGGCTGCTCTGAACTTGCCTCATCAGTAATATAAGTCTTGAGTATTCCGTTGACATCCTTGTCTGAATAGTCAGAAACCTTTCCAGATCTGAGTATATCAGAGACAATCTTTCTGGAAGAGATGTACATTGCGGCATCTGCATACTGCATGCTGCCCCAGTCATTTCCTCCCATCTGGCTCATCCTCCTGCAGAGTTCAAGTCTGGCGGCAGAAAACCATGGATAGATGTTAACTACGCCGACAAGTTCGTCAAGATTGAGGCTCTTTATGTCGATATATCCTTCCATAGTATTACCAGTTTGCTACTGTTGAGTTAAAGATATCTTCTACAAGCTTCTCTATGATTTCCTCGCAGAGACTGGCTTCCACTGCGTCAAGTGACTGGGTCGCATCAAAGTCTGCATATGAACTGAAAGACTTGTCTTCAAAGCCGTCCTCCGGATGTTTTCTGTTGACGAAGGTCATCTTGACAGTGATTGTAAGTCTTGTCATGGCAGCAACGTCTCCCGATGTTACAGCAGTAGCCTTTACATCATAGCCTGTAACAGTACCTGTAAGTTCAAGGTCTCCATCAATGTCAACCTGCTCAAGCTTAGTCAATTTCTTGAACTTGTCCTGTAGCGCGGTTGTGATGTCATTGCTCAGCGAAGGATTTACTTTAAGTGCTTTATACTCAAAGTAATTGATTGTCACTGTCTTGATGTCTGGCTGGATGGAAGTTCCGGAAAATGAATATATGCCGCAGGAGGCCACAAGAAGACTTGTGACAAAAAGGGCCAAAACCGGCAATATATATTTAAGTATAACTTTATTCATCAGTTTATTCCGTACTTTTTAAGAAGTCTATATAAGGTTCTCTCTGAAATTTCGAGGTCTTTAGCAGCAAGAGTTCTGTTTCCTCCATGACGGGTAAGGGCCTTTCTTACAAGCTCTTCCTTGTTGCCCTTGAATGACAGGTCATCATCCTTTGCTGTGAAGGTTCGTTCTTCCTGCACCTGTTCGTCGATATCGTCAATGTCCTTGCTTTCAGCCATTCTGCTCCATGTCTGTGGTGCCTCTTCTGATGGCCAGATGCTTTCTGCTGCTGGTGGCAAGGCGGCCTGGGTGACAGGTGCTGATGGTTCCGGTGTCTCTCCCTTCAGTTTTGCAATCTCTTTTTTGAGAAGGCTGACTTCCTGGTTAAGGGTGTAGAGGGCGCCGATGATCTGACTTTTCTCGTTTGAGGTGAAACCTGTTCCGCTGGTTTTCTCTGTCAGTGCGGGCAGAAGGTTCTCTTCGTCGCGCGGGATGTATTTGGATAGAGTTTCTGCGTTGATCTCACATCTTCCGCTGAGCGATGTCTGGCGGCCCGATTCTATTGCTGAGACTGTTTCTGCCACGTTTTTGAGCTGGCGGATGTTTCCCGGCCAACGGTAGCTCTTGAGCAGGTTTGATGCCTCTGGAGTGAGGTTGATCTTTACGAAACTGTATTTTTCTGCGAAGTCAACCGCGAACTTGCGGAAGAGAAGGTTGATGTCCTCCGGACGCTCTCTGAGTGACGGCATTATGATAGGGATGGTGTTCAAGCGGTAGTATAGGTCTGCTCTGAACTTTCCTTTCGCGATGGCGTCGATGATGTTGACGTTTGTTGCTGCGATGACTCTTACGTCTGTTTTCAGCACTTTTGATGAACCCATGCGCATGAATTCTCCGGACTGAAGAACGCGAAGCAGCTTTGCCTGAAACTGTAGAGGAAGCTCTGCAATCTCGTCAAGGAAGATTGTGCCTCCGTCTGCTTCTTCAAAGTAGCCTCTGCGGGAGTCTGATGCGCTGGTGAAGGCTCCTTTTTCATGGCCGAAAAGTTCCGACTCGATTGTGCCTTCAGGAATGGCTCCGCAGTTGATGGGGATGTATTTCTTTGTCTTTCTAAGGCTGAAATCGTGGATGATGCGGGGAATGACATCCTTGCCGACTCCGCTCTCTCCTGTGATGAGTACGGAGAGGTCAGTAGGGGATACGGCCATGGCTACCTCGATTGCGCGAGACAGCTTGGGGTCGTTGCCGATAATGTCGTATTTATTCTTTATTTTCTGAATTTCTTCGCTGGTCATGTCTAATTATTTGCCCTATTGTTAAAATTCGGTATGCAAAGTTAAGAAAAGACTGCAAAATACCACTTGTGAATGAAATAATTATTAAAAATATGTTTATATTTGCACCGATTATGCCTAATAACAAATAACTATTTATAAATTACAAAAGAAATGAGAAAAGTTTTCAAATTCATCAGCGCTGCTGTTCTAGGACTTGCTGCAGTTTCTTGTGGTTCTCCTGAGAAAATGGTAGAGATGGCTGAGAACATCAAGATCACTAGCAATCCTGCTGTTCTTGAGGTTGTTGCAAACAAAGTAAATGCAACTGTATCTGTAACTTACCCTGCGGACTATTTCCATCCAAAGGCGATTCTTGAGGTGACTCCAGTGATCGTATTCGAGGGTGGTGAGGCTAAGATGGCTCCATTCTACTACCAGGGTGAGAAGGTTAAGGACAACTACACTGTAGTTCCTAAGGCTGGTTCAACTGTAACTGAGAAGGTATCTTTTGACTATGCAAAGGGTATGGAGAAGAGCTACCTTGAGCTTCGTGGTGTTGTTAAGTACAAATCAAAATCTCTAGATCTTCCAGTTCTTAAGGTTGCTGACGGTGCTAACACTACTTACATGCTAGTATGCAAGAAGGGTTCTGTAGATTTCAAGGCTGACAACTACCAGGAGATCATCAAGGAGACAGCTGAGGGTCAGATCCTTTACACAATCAACAGTTCAAACGTAAGAAGCAACCAGTACAAGTCTGAGTCTATCAAGAACTTCCAGGCTGCTATCGACGCTATCAAGGCTGACGAGCGCAGAGCATTCAAGGGTACTGATATCGTAGCTTACGCTTCACCAGACGGAAAAGAGGATCTTAACAACAAGCTTTCTGCTAACCGTTCAAAATCAGCTGAGAAGGCATTTGCAAAGGTCACTAAGAAGCACGCTATCGATGGAGATGTAAACGTACAGAGCATCGGTGAGGACTGGGAAGGCTTCAAGTCTCTAGTTGCTGAGTCAGATCTTCAGGATAAGGAGCTTATCATCCGCGTTCTTTCAATGTACAGCGATCCAGCTGTTCGTGAGCAGGAGATCAAGAATATGTCCGCAGTTTACAAGACTCTTGCAAAAGAGGTTCTTCCTGAGCTTCGTCGCGCAAGATTCATCGCAAACGTAGAGTTCACTAACTACACTAGCGCTGAGCTTCTTCAGCTTATCGACGAGAACATCGACGTTCTTGACGAGGAGGCTCTTCTTCGTGCTGCTACTCTAGTTAAGGAGTCAGACAAGAAGATCACTGTTTACAAGAAGGCTGTAGAGAAGTACAACAGCAACCGTGCTGCATTCAACATCGCTGTTGTTTACCTTAAGGATGGTGACAACAAGGCTGCTGCTAAGGCTCTTGCTTCAGTAGAGAAGGATGGCGACTACAACAACGCAATGGGTGTTCTTGCTCTTCGCGAGGGTGACCTAGCAACTGCTGCTAAGTTCTTCCAGGCTGCTGGTACTGAGAATGCTAAGGCTAACCTTGCTATTCTTGACATTCTTAACGGTAAGTATGCTGACGCTAAGGCTAAGCTTGCTGGTTCTAAGACATTCAACGCTGCTCTTGCAGAGCTTCTTTGCGGTAACAACGCTCCTGCTCTTGCTCTTACTTGCGAGTGCGCTAACGTTGCATACCTTAAGGCTGTTGCAAGCGCACGTAAGGGTGACGCTGCTGGTGTTAAGGCTAACCTTGCTAAGGCTTCAGAGTGCAAAGAGCTTGCTGCTAGAGCTGCTAAGGACATCGAGTTCGCACAGTACAAGTAATCAAGTTTTTTACTCGATATACAAGGAGGACGGCTATAACGGCTGTCCTCTTTTATTTTACCCTGATTTATAGGTAATTAGAGGAAAATTTCGTAAGTTTGGGAAAATCCTAAGTCCTCATGCTTATGAAACCGAAATCTAAAGCTAAAAACAGGCTGCCTTCAAAGGTGGCTTCAAAGTCTAAGAGGGAGAGTGCTCTTGACCAGAAATGGGTAGTGGTGAGTGTGGATGGAAAGATTGCGGGTATTTCGACCGATTATAAGGTCCTGTCAAGGGTGACTGAGCACTTGGCAGAACAAGGAGTCCTTTATGGCGAAATAGTGGCAAAAACGGTAGATTTTGACTATGTGTGGGAACTTAGGGGCAGACTCAGTTGGGATGACCTATATATAATAGGTAGCAGATTCCAAAAGAAGGTGTGGCGGACTCTTTATGATCTGACACACGATGAGAGTGGCTTCTCGGGAGTAAAGGAACTTTATAGCTACAGCGACATTGCCCAGATGTGTGACAATCTTCCGGGAGTCAGGTCGGTTGCTCATGCTATTGGATTGAATCCGATCTCGGTCATTATCCCTTGTCATCTGGTAATTCCTAAGGAATCGAAGGAAAAAATTGAAGAAATTCAAAAAAATGCAGAAGTTACTTTGTTTAAAGGTGACGGAATCTGCTTTACAAATTCGATAGATTTCGGCGAATATGCCCTCGGAAAAGCCCTAAAAAGCATGATAATTGCCCAAGAATTGGACTAAAATCAACTTTTTTCGAAAAAAATGCACTTTTTTGAAAATTTTCTTCGAAAAAGTTTGGTATTTAAAAAATCATTCGTATCTTTGCAATCCCGAATGACGGATACGCGGAAATAGCTCAGTTGGTAGAGCATAACCTTGCCAAGGTTAGGGTCGCGAGTTCGAGTCTCGTTTTCCGCTCCACAAGAGATCAGCAAATCGCTGGTCTCTTTTTTTGTTATATGCACTACCTCTCCCGAACTCTGAACGAGCGAACCCTATTCCTCCCCTGAGGGGAGGTCAACATTGCAGAAAGCACAAAGCAGCTGGAGTGAGCCCTTTGGTCGAGCTCGCGCAGGCTGCTTTGAGGAGTTGGCTGGCGTATATGCCAAGTCCGCTGCTGCCGTTCTGCCATCGCTTGCGCTCGTATTTGCAAGCGATGAGATGACTGTCTTTGTAAAAAAATTATAACTTTTTAGGGATATATTTCAGAAGTTGCAAATCCTATATCGCTGTAACACAGGAGACTAGAGCAATTATACTCACTTATC
>JAEIGA010003655.1_pt1 | contig 23998 bp, 23 predicted proteins | sample 9270691 | NCBI WGS metagenome assembly JAEIGA01 (sample SAMN17057246, study PRJNA624740) | gut metagenome | biome: biome; isolation source: fecal sample | host: Bos grunniens | place: China: Xizang | collected 2019 | reverse complement strand
GATCGTGGAGTAGCCGCCGTAGAGGAGCTTGTCGATCTTCTCGCCCTTCTCGAGGCGCGCGAGCGCGCCGTACTGCCAAAGGATCGGCGCGGCGTCGGACGAAGTCCCCTTGAGACGCTCGTGGCGGCAGCGGAGCGCGCGGTGGCAGAGCTCGCAGCGGTCGCCGAAGATGCGCCAGAACTCGTCCATGCTGCCGCCGGCGGAAAGCGCGACGTCGACGAGGTTGATGGTGACGACACCCTGGTTGAAGCGGCCGTAGTACTTCGGCTTGCCCGGCTCGTAGTTGCCGGCGTTGGCGACGTTGCCGTAGCCGTTGCCGGAGCGGTCGGGGGTGAGGAACGAGCGGCAGCCCATGCAGGTGTAGGTGTCGCCGTTGCCAACGCTCTCGCCCTTGGAGAGCTTGTACTCGCGCATCTTCTTCTCGCTGATGTAGTCCGGCACCATGCGCTTCGCCGTGCACTTCGCCGCGAGCTCGGTGAGGTACCAGTAGGGCGAGCCCTCCTCCACGTTCTGCGGCTCGAGCACGTAGATGAGCTTCGGGAACGCCGGGGTGATGTAGACGCCCTCCTCGTTCTTGACGCCGCGGATGCGCTCGTTCAGGACCTCCTCGATGATCATCGCCAGGTCCCGGCGCTCCTTTTCGCTGCGCGCCTCGCCGAGGTACATGAAAACGGTCACGAACGGCGCCTGGCCGTTGGTGGTCATGAGGGTGACGACCTGGTACTGGATGGTCTGCACGCCCTTCTGGATCTCCTTGCGGACGCGCTTCTCGACGATCGCGTCGAACTTCTCCGGCTCCATCTTGACCCCGGCGATCTCGCACTCGCTCTTCAGCTCGGCGCGGATCACCTGGCGCGAGACGTCCACGAACGGAGCGAGGTGGGTGAGCGAGATCGACTGCCCGCCGTACTGGTTGGAGGCGACCTGGGCAATGATCTGGGTGGCGATGTTGCAGGCGGTGGAGAAGGACTTCGGCTTCTCGATCATCGTCCCGGAGATGACCGTGCCGTTCTGCAGCATGTCCTCGAGGTTGACGAGGTCGCAGTTGTGCATGTGCTGTGCGTAGTAGTCCATGTCGTGGAAGTGGATGACGCCGTCCTTGTGCGCCTGCACCACGTCCTCGGGCAGCAGCAGGCGCGCGGCGACGTCCTTCGACACCTCGCCCGCCATGTAGTCGCGCTGCACCGCGTTGATCCGCGGGTTCTTGTTCGAGTTCTCCTGCTTGACGTCCTCGTTGTTGCACTCGATGAGCGAGATGATCGCCGAGTCGGTGGTGTTCGCCTTGCGCACGAGCTCGCGCTTGTAGCGGTAGACGATGTACTTCTTGGCGATCTCATGGGAACCCATCTCCATGATCTTGTTCTCGACCACGTCCTGGATCTCCTCGACCGTCATCGCGCGGTCGCGCGCCTCGCAGACGCCGGCGACCTCCTTGGCGATGAGGCGGATTCGGTCCTCGGAAAGCGCATTGACCGGATCGACCGTGTTCGAAGCCGCGCGAATCGCGTTTTCGATCTTCGTGATGTCGAAGTCCTTCTCCTCGCCACTGCGCTTGATGATCTTGAACTGCCTCATCTTTCTCCCCTCTTCTGCATTTGTTTTTCCTCGGTTTTTGCCAACCGACAACACCCTATTGTGGTTGGTTCCCGTATAATACACTAAATCTTGTGTTTGCACAAGGGGGTAAATTAAAAAATCTTTCCTCCCCCCAAAGCGGGTCAGGAGAGGGTTACGCGGGGGTCTAACGCGGCATAGAGGAGGTCGGTCGCGAGGTTCACGAACTGGTAGAGGAGCGCGCCGATGACCACCACTGCACGCACCACCGCCATGTCGGAGGAGTGGATGGCGTTGATCGCGACCGCGCCGAGCCCGGGGATGCCGAAGAAGCTCTCGAGGAGCAGCGAGCCGGTGAAGAGGTGGGGGATGGAAAGCGACACATAGGTTACAATCGGGACGAGCGCGTTGCGGAGCACGTGGCGGAAGAGGATGACGCGCCCGGGAAGCCCCTTCGCGCGTGCGGCGAGCACATAGGGTCGGTAGATCTCGTCCAGCACCGCCGCGCGGAAGAAACGGACATCCGCACCCAGCGACGAGACGACGCCGATGAAGACCGGGAGGACGAGGTTGTAGGCGCTCTCGTAGCCCCAGACCGGGAAAAGCCCGGCCTTGTAGGCGAGAAAGAACTGCCCGGCGAGCACCCAGACCACGTAATTGACGCTCATCAGCGCCGTCGAGCCGAAGAGGACCGCGTGGTCGAGCGCCCTTCCGCGCCGCGCCGCCGCGGCGAGCGCGAGGACGAGCGCCACCACCACTCCGATTACGAGGATGGGCACCGTAAGCGAGAGCGACGGCCCTACGCCGCGCGCGAGCACATTGAGAACCGGCTCCTGGTGCTCGATCGAGAAGCCGAGGTCGCCGCGACAGAGGTCGCCGAGGTAGCGGACGAACTGCACTGGGAGCGGGCGGTCATAGCCCCACTTCGCATTGAACGCGGCAATCGCCTCGGCGGTGGCATTCTTGCCGAGCAGCGTCTCGGCCGGCGAGCCGCCGACGACGTTGAAGAGCACGAAGGCGAGCAGCAGGATCCCGAGCGTGGTCGGGACCGTCTGCCACAGCCGCCTTAGCGCGTACTTCAGCATCCCACGCTCTTGGCGAGATCCTGCGCGAGCCGCTCTGGATCGCAGGCGTCAAGCCGCCGGAGCGCGCACGCCCAGCGGTAGGCGCCGGAGCCGTTGGTGTCGTACGGCCGGTCGATGAAGAGGCAATCAAACGCGGTGCGGCGCGCGCGATAGGCTGACTGCACCGAAACGAGCCCGCGGCGGAAGCCGTCGACATACGCCTTGGCAAAGAGCTGGTAGTCCTCGACCAGTCCCTCGCGTTCGCGGGCAAAGGCGGCATAGCTGCCGACCAACTCCTCGAGCGGACTGGTGTAGTCGACGAAGCTGCCGGCGTGGTCGGTCACCTTGACCTCGGCCGGCAGACCGTCGTCGCCGGCCACCACCACCTCGAAGTTCCGGTCGAAGAGCAGTTCGCCGGTCTCGGAGTCGCGCCGGCCGACGACAAGGTCGACCGCCGCCGCGCCGCCCATCAGGGACGCGAACTTCTGCGCCCAGGCGGGGTTGCGGTACTTTGCGCGCGGAATCTTGTCCGACGCGGTGCCGCGTTCGTAGTCGCGCACGAAGTAGGCGGTGCGGACGGCGACGCCGTTGTACTGGTTGTTGCCGCGGTACTTCTCGGTGAAGTGGCCGAAGACCACCTGCCGCGGCAGGTTCATCCCCAGCTGCCTGCACATAAGCCGTCGGTCGAGCACGTAGTCGGAGTACTCGTCGGCCTCGAGGATGGCCTGGAGGAGTCCCTTGCCCTCGTCGAGGTGCTCGGCGACGCCCCACTTCTGGAGGCGGATCATCATCACCTTCGGCTCTGGCGCGTCCTCCACCCCGTACTGCATGATGTAGAGGTGGCCGCGGCGGCGCGAAGGCGTCTTCGCTCGCGAGAGCGAGCGGGCGATGCGGCCGATGTTGATGTACTTGATGCGGGTAAAGAGCCGGGTAGTGTTGAAGAGGAAGCTCTTCACCCGGTTGTCGCACTTCGCGAGCAGCACCGGGTCCTGGGTGCGCGCTGCCTCGGCGTAGACGCTGTCGAAGACGACCTCGCCGTCGACGATGCTCACGCCGGGGAGCCACTCGATCTGGCGGTAGAACTCTGGCGAGATGCCGGCAACGAGCTCCTGCTCGACCGCGGCGGTCTCGTTCGGGCCGCGCGTCAGCGTCTGGCACATCGCGTTGCGCCACTCGAAGTTGTCGGGCGACTCGTCACGCAGCTCCGATGGAAGCGCCATCCGCCAGCGGCGGATGATCGCGGCGGCCTCGGCGTGCAGCTCCTCGACCGGGGCCTCCTCGGGCTTGAGCGCCTGCAGCGCGCGCTTGATCTCGATCGGCATAGTGGGCGGGAACACGTCCACCTCGGGATAGCCCTGGCGGTTGCGCTTGCCAAGGCAGCGGACGATCTCGGCCATCTGGCGGCGGAAGTCGTCCGGCGACAGCGACTCAAGCCTCGCGAGCGTCTCGGCGGTGAGGAAGCGCGTGCCGGTGGTGCGGTTGTAGTAGTAGATCGGCCGCTCGCCGACCGGCACCTTGGAGTTCGCGATCAGCTCGGCCATGTCGTCTTGGGAGATCGGCGCGCGAGCCATGCGCCAGTTCTCGCCGCGCTCGCGCAGCGCCTTGCGCACCAGCGCGGAGCTGGTGTTGAGGAAGCGGATGTTGATCTTCGGCACCAGCCGCTGCAGCTCGTCGTCGGCGCGGAACGCGAGGTCCATGCGCTCGGGGTTGGGGCGGATGAGGACATGCTCCTCGGTGAACACAAGGTCGACCGACTCGGCGATTTCCGCCTCCGCCTCCTCTGGCGTCAGTTCCCGCCCGAGCTCGCGCTGGATCTCCTCGATCCACGCGATGCGCTGCATCGCGTGCACCCCGCGCTGGGTCACCAGTCCGGGTGTGCGGAAGAATATGGTGCCGATGCGACTGACAAGATTGCCTTCCGCGTCACGGGCGAATATCTTTTCTCCTAATAGCTTCATATCTGGTCTTTCTTTAAAACAAGTATATTATAGCATATTTTCCTGCTATACAATCCTAGAAGCCCAGGTTTCCAGGCTTCTAGGTTTTTCTAGGCTTCTAGATATCTAGGTTTCTAGAAGCCTATGGTTATGGCATTTCTGTCTTAGTTGAGCCCCTTTGCCTTGAGGAAGGCGTAGGACGGCGTAATGGCCGAGAGGTCATCGAAGTGACGCTCGCACTCGGTGACGTACCACTCCACTCCGTCGGCCTCGGTGACGGGGATGAGCCCGTCCCAGTCAACCGGCGTCGCGCAGGGCTTGCCGTTCTCGTCGCACCCCGGCTGGCCGAGGATGGCGTCGAACTTCTTCACGCCTTCGCCCATGCCGTTCTCCTTCGCGTGGAGCGTCGGCGAGCGGTGGGGGTACTTCTTGTACTGGTCGATCGGGTTCAGGCCCGGGAACATGTCGCCCGCGCATGTCGTCCAGCCCACGTCCTGCTCCATGCAGACGTCTTGCGACGTGTTGGAGAAGAAGTAGTCCCAGAAGGACTGCCCGTTCGTCATCTTGACGCCGTGCTCCCAGGTGTGGTTGTGGAGGCCGATCTTGCAGCCGAGCTTCTTCGCGTCAGCCGCCGCCTTGTTGTAGAGCTCGCAGAGGCGCTTGGTGAACTCGTCGATCTCCTTCGAGGGCTTGCCGACGGTGCCGCCGCGGCCCGTGTCCCAGGCGCACCCGGGCGGGATGTTGCCGCCGCCGGGGCAGATGACAAGGCTGTTGCCGTAGCCGAGCTCGAACTCGCAGGTCTGCTTGAGCACCTCGGGATCGTAGTCGTACTTGCCGGCCTTGGCGTCGATCTTGAAGCCGTAGCGGTCGTTGCCGACGTGGGTGCCGCAGGCGACAAGGCCGGTGTCGGCGAGCATCTTCTTGATCTCCGCCGGCGTGTGCTTGCCGTAGCCCGCGAACTCGACGCCGACGAAGCCGATCCTGGCCACGTCCTCCAGCGCCTTCTCGAAGCCAACCTTGCCGATGTACTGGTGGATCGAGTAGAGCTGGAGCGCGATCTTCGCCTTGTACTTACCGCCGCAGCAGAACATGCTGCAGCAGCCGGGAAGCGCCACCGCGGCGCCGACGCCGCCGAGCGCCTCGAGGAACGACCTTCTGGAAACGTTCATTGCCGTTTTCCTTTCGCCTTAGAACTCGAAGCCCTTGCGGATGTACGGCCTCACGAACGCGTTCGCCGCCGGAACGTCGAACTTCTGCTTCTTCGAGTCCCATCCGAGCTTGACGCCAGGCAACCGCTGCGCCACGCAGCCGACGAGGATGCCCTCCATCTGCGGGATGCAGTACTCGATGTCGGAGAAGCAACGCGAGTGCGTCTGCTCGTAGTAGGGGCCGTTGCCGAAGATCGCGTTGATGAATTCGCCGTAGTGGCCCTCGGCAAAGCCCTTCATCTCAACCGTCGACTTGCCGTCGCCGGCGGAGGAAGCGGAGCCGCAGAACGGGATCGCCCGATCGACCGCCTTGGCGGCCTCGTGCTCGAACACGTCCTTGAACTCCTCGTCGGCGCTGAGCGCGATCGCGCACTTGGCGCCGTAGTCGTCCTGCATCAGCACCTGGCCCTTGGAGCCGATGATGAGGCAGCCGGTGTTCGGGACCTTGCCGTCGTGCTTCGAAGCCCACTTGGGCATGAGCTCCGGCACGGGCTTCTCGTCGCCGTCGTACCAGTAGAGCGTGACCGCCGGGAGCTTGACGCCCGGGCGCACCTTCGACTGGCGCTCCTTGTAGGTGAGCTTGACGATCGACTTGAGCGGGTAGGCGACGCTGTTCTCAGAAACCACCTTCTCGCAGAGCGCGTCGGAGACGCCGCCCAGCTCGAGACCGCGGAACGCAAGGTTCATCGTGTGGCAGGCCATGTCGCCGAACGCGCCGGCGCCGAAGTCGAAGAAGCCGCGCCAGGTGAAGGTGTGGTAGACGTTCTTGCCGAGGTTCCACGGGTCGTAGACGTCGGCGTCCTTCGGATACTGGTCGAGGAACGGACGGTCGGCCGCCGTGGCGAGCCAGGCGTTCCAGTCGAGCCCCTCGCGGATCGGGTCGCCCTGGGGATGAGTCTTGATCCAGGACTCAACGCCCTTGCCCTGCGGCCACACCGGACGGTTCGTCCAGACGTGAACCTGCCTGACGTCGCCGAGGATGCCGCTCTGTAGCACCTCGGTGCAGCGGCGCATCGAGTCGAGCGACGAGCCCTGGTTGCCCATCTGCACGATGACGCCGTTCTCCTTCGCCGTGCGCTCGAAGTACTCGAGCTCCCAGAGGGTACGGACGAGCGGCTTCTGCACAAAGACGTGGATGCCCTTCTTCATCGCCTGGATCGCGACCGGCGCGTGGACGTGGTCGGGCGTGGAGATCGTCATCGCGTCGATGCCGAGCTTGTCGGCGTTGTCGAGCAGCCGGCGGTAGTCGGTGTAGAACGGCACTTCAGTGAGGTCGACCCCGGGCAGGTCCTTCTTGGCCTGCTCGAGCGCCTGGGGCAGCATCTTGGCGTCGGCGTCGCAGAACGCGACCATCTCGACAAGGCCGGTCTTGACCATCGGCACCCAGTCGCTGTAGCCCTTGCCCATGATGCCGACGGCCGCGAGGCGGACCTTCTGGCCTGGCTTGCGCGGGCTGGGCGAGAAGCACCCGCCGGCGCTGAGTATCGACACCCCCGCGAGCCCGCGGAGAAAACCTCTTCTGCTTGAACTGATCATGTTTGTCCTTTCTTGGTTTACTTTAGAATTACCTGAAATCTGCCGTCTGCGGCCCGGATCTCATCTTCGTTTTGCTCATTTTCCGTTCTGCGTCCACCTTTACGGCGGATATTGTTATGAATTCTACCACAACCCTATCCCCCTGTCAAGTGGCTGTCGCCAACCACGCCAGCGCAAACACCATCCGCCTTCAGGATTTGCCGCGATTCTCATCCGCTTATATCCGCCCGGCGATGGAGGCGATGGCGCGGCGGGCGGTGGCGAAGGCGAGCGTCAGGTTGTAGCCGCCGGTCGGGCCGTCGATGTCAAGGACCTCTCCCGCAAAGTAGAGCCCCGGGACTATGCGCGACTCCATCGTGGCGGGATTCACCTCCCCAAGCGCGACCCCGCCGATCGTGACGATCGCCTCCTTCAGCGGACGCGGCTTCGGGCCGTCGACGCGTACGCACTCGCGCCCGAAGACCGCCTCGACCGAAAGCCCCGCCGCCTTCAGGTCCTGCTGCCCGCGCAGGTAGTGCTCGATGAACCGCTGGCAGTTGTAGATTGCCGCGCCGCTGAGGCCGAACGTCTCGCAGTCGACTTCGCCCCGGTATTCGTACAGCGTTTTTCCGTCATGGCCAACGACCCTCGCGCTCGCGTCCTCGAAGCGCTGTCCGGCGCGGCGCGTGACGCGCGGGTCAGCCGTCTCAAGACCGATCAGCCCCGGTCGGTACGGAACGAGGCTATGCCCAAGCTCAGCTGCGAAACGCTGTCCGTCGCCTACCGAGCCAAGCTTGGGGTAGCTGACGCCGCCGGTCGCCAGCAGGACGTTCTCGGCGCAGATGGAGAAGTTCCTGGTCGCCACGACAAAACCGGGTTTCTGGGGTTCGATCCCAACGACCGGGCAGTTCGAGACAATCGGCACTCCGCTTTCGCGCAGCAGATCCCCGAATGCATGGACAATCGTCGCGGCCTTGCCGTCCGCCGGGAACATCCGTCCGTCCTCCATGCGCCGAAGCCTCACGCCCAGCGACTTGAAGCCCGAGATGATCTTACGCGGCGGACACTCGCGCACGGCCTGCGCGACGAACGGCGCGGCCGGCCCGACGTCGGCGAGGAACTGGTCGGCGGAGATGTCCTTCGTGAAGTTGCAGCGACCGTTGGCCGTCATCAGCACCTTCGACCCCAGCCGCGCCTTGCGCTCGATTACAACGCATGGGATCTTGCGCTCCGCGGCAACGGCCGCGGCGAACATCCCCGCCGCTCCCCCGCCGATAATCGCCAGCCTCACCGGCGTATGCCTAACTGCCGTATTCATGCTACAAATGCACGTCTTCCATGGCCAGGACCGAAGCGAGGTTGGCGCAGGCGACGGCGTCGAAGAGCGCGTCGTGCCAGGTGCGGTCGGGAATGTCGGGTACGCAGCCGAACATGGCGCAGAGGTCGCCCAGCGCATACGACGGCAGCTTGGGATAGCGGGCGCGCGCGAGCTTGAGCGTGTCCACCCACGGACCCCACTTCGTCAGCGGCGCAAGCCGGGTGAGGATGGTGCGCTCGGTGGCGATGTTGTGGGCGACGAGCCGGCGGCCGATGAGATGGGGTGCAAAGTCGTCCCACTGGTCGAAGATCGGCTGCGCGTCCGGGGTGAGCGCGGTGCCGAAGAACCACTCGCGCGTCTCGACGACCGCGCCGTCGCGCACGAGCGCGAGCCCGAGTTGCCAGGGCTCGTTCTTCTCGCCGTTCTCGTAGCCGGTGGTCTCGAAGTCTATCGCCGCGAACTCCATCCGTCTACTTCATCCCCAGGTTGAAGATGTTCTGCACCCTGACGACGAGCTCCCAGGGGAAGACCGCGAAGACCGCCTTCTTGAGGTTGGACTTCAGCCGCGGCCAGAACGGCGGCAGCCCGCGGTGCGAGAAGTAGTAGCCTATTCCCTCGCGCTTCATGAGCGCCACCCCTTCCGGCTCCCAGTAGCCCTTGTGAAGTGCGTCGACGAAGGGAAACTCCTTCCGCTCCGTCACCATTATCGGTCGCTGGTCCGACTCGTCGAACATATAGCTGCCGTAGCGCTTGAACTCCCACGCGCTCTTCGTCCGCCGCGCAAGGGCGAAGAGAAACTCGCGGTTCCAGTAGCCGGCCTGACAGGACACGGCATAGGCGCTGTTCTTCACGGCGCGCGGGGGATTGGGGTTCATCCGCACTCCGTCGTCGCCGCCCGACTCCCTTACCGCCACGAGCTCAAACGGGCAGTCGGGCCAGTGCCGCCGCCACAGCGCCAGGAAAGGCGCCTCGATGTCACGGTAGCGGTCGCAGCTCGTCACCAGCACGGTGCACCTGTCGCTCGCGCTCGGGTTCGACACGATGCTACCCCCTCCTTGCCAGTTCAAGGTCGGCGTCGACCATCATTGCGACCAGGTCGGCGAACTTGACCTTAGGCTCCCAGCCCAGCTCGCGCCGGGCCTTGGACGGATCGCCGGCGAGCGACTCGGCGTCTAGCGGGCGCTCCAGCGCCGGGTCATGGACGACGCGCTCGCGCCAGTCAAGCCCGAGCCGGCCGAACGCCGCCTCGAGGAACTCGCGCACGGTGTGGGTCTCGCCGGTGGCGAGCACGAAGTCGTCCGGCCGGTCGTGCTGCAGGATGCGCCACATCCCCTCCACGAAGTCGCCAGCAAACCCCCAGTCGCGCCGAGCGTCGAGATTGCCGAGGAAGAGCTTGTCCTGAAGCCCAAGCTTGATGCGCGCGGCGGCGCGGGTGATCTTGCGGGTCACAAACGTCTCGCCGCGCCGCGGGGACTCGTGGTTGAAGAGAATGCCGTTCGCGGCGAAAATGCCGTACGCCTCGCGGTAGTTCCTCACCGCCCAGTAGGCGTAGAGCTTGGCGACGGCGTAGGGCGAACAGGGATGAAACGGCGTCGTTTCGCGCTGAGGACATTCCGACGCAATGCCGAAGAGCTCCGAAGTCGACGCCTGGTAGAAGCGCACGTCGCGGCCGATGCCGGACTGCCGGACCGCCTCGAGAAGCCGGATGGCGCCCAGCGCGTCAACTTCGCCGGAGTACTCCGGCATGTCGAACGATGCACCAACGTCGCTCTGCGCTGCGAGGTTGTAGATCTCGTCGGGGCGAACCTCGCCGCAGAGCTGCACGAGCCGTCCGGGGTCGGTCAGGTCACCGTAATGCAGGACGAGTCCGCCGCCTTCGCCGAGCAGATGGTCGATGCGGGCGGTGTTGCAGACGGATGAGCGCCGCACGATGCCGTGTACCTCGTAGCCTTTCGCGAGCAGCAGCTCGGCGAGGTAGCTGCCGTCCTGCCCGGTGATGCCGGTGATGAGCGCCCTTTTCATGATTGAGACGCCCTACAGCACAATATTTTCGAAGTCGAAGACATGCTCGGCGAGCCAGGCGCGGCAGCGGTCGTAGACCTCGTGGGCGGTGACGTCGTTGCCCATCTCCACCGGAATGCGCGAATAGGCGTCGAGGTCGGCGCGGGTAAGGCGCGAGAGGACGGCGGAGATGACCGGGATGTAGGAGGCCGACATGGAAAGGAGGTCCACCCCCATTGCCGCCCAGAGAACGCCAACGACGGGATCGGAGGCCGACTCGCCGCACACCCCGACCTTGATGCCGCGGTGCCGCGCCGCGTCGATCACGTGGCGCATAAGCCATAGGACAGCGGGGTTGGTGGGCTGGTAGAGCGAGGCAACCGACTCGTTGCCGCGGTCCGCCGCCATCACGTATTGCACCAGGTCGTTGGTGCCGATGGAGAAGAAATCGACGCGCTTCGCGATCGCGTCCGCGTTGATGGCCGCGCTCGGCACCTCGATCATCGCGCCGACGGGCATCGCGCGGTCGTAGGCGACGCCGGCGGCGTCGAGTTCGCGCTTGACCTCGGCGAGCACCTCGGCTGACTCGTCCAGCTCCTCCACGCAGGAGATCATCGGGTACATTAGCCGCACGCGGCCGAAGGCTGACGCCCTGAGGATCGCGCGGAGCTGGGTCTTGAACATGTCGCGGTTGGCGAGCAGGTAGCGGATGGAGCGATTGCCGAGGAACGGGTTCGCCTCCTTGTGCGAGATGCCGCGGACGATCTTGTCGCCGCCGATGTCGAGCGCGCGGATGGTTATGGAGGCTTCCTCCCCGAGCTGGGCGGTGAAGCGCGCGGCGTCGCGGTAGGCGCGGAACTGGTCCTCCTCGGTAGGCTCGTGTCCGCGGTTGAGCCAAAGGTATTCGCTGCGGTAGAGGCCGATGCCGCGCGCGCCGTGCTCGCGGAGGCCTCCGACCGGCACGCCGGGATGGAGATTCGCGAAGATCGGCACCTCGCCACCGTCCTTGAGCGTGCCCGCTGGCGCGCCGAGCACGGCGCTTTCGGAAATTTCGCGGTCACGCTCGACGAGGTCCATGAACTCGCGGATCGAGGCGGCGTCGGGGTGGAGCGTCACCGTGCCGTTGGTGCCGTCGATGAGCACCGTCTCGCCGGCGCGGACGCGCGAGGTGATGTCCCCGAGGCCGGTGACGGCCGGGATGCCCATCGCGCGGGCGAGGAGCGCCACGTGGCTCGTGGTGGATCCGCCGTTGGTGGCAAAGCCGAGGACCAGGTCGCGCGGCAGCTGCACGGTCTCGGACGGGGTGAGGTCGTCGGCGACGATGATCGACGGCACCTTGAGGCCACGGTGGGCCGGCGCCGAGAAGCCGGTAAGCGCGGCAAGGAGCCGGCGCTCAAGGTCGTCGAGGTCGCGCACGCGCTCGCGGAAGTACGGGTCGTTCATCCGCTCGAACTTCGCCCGCGACTCGGCGTAGACGCGCTTGACGGCGGACTCGGCGTTGACGCGCTCCTCGCGGATGCGGCGCTCGACTGCGCCGGAGAGCTCCGCGTCCTCGAGCATCAAAAGGTGGCACTCAAAGACCATCACGTCGTCCCGCCCGGTGCGCTCCTTGAGCGAGGCAACGATGCCCTCGAGGTCGCGTCTGGCTTCGCCGACGGCGCGGCGGTAGCGGAGGACCTCCTCCTCCTCGCGGCCAGGCTCGAGGACGTACTCGGGAACCGGCACCGAGCCGTCACCGCGGCAGATGAAGACCGGCCCGACCGCGAAACCGCGGGCGGTGGCCAGGCCTTGCAGCGACCTCATCTCGCCGGAATCCGACACCTACTACTGCTCGTCGGGGATGTCGAACTTGCGCTTGACGAGCTGCTCGAGCTCGTCCAGCGCCTCAGCCGCCTGAGGGCCGGACGCCGTGACCTTGAGCACGGTGCCGCACACGGCCTCGAGCGTCATCAGCGCCATGATCGACTTGCCCGAGACGGCGTTGCCGTCCTTCTCGACCGTTATGTCGGCGTCGAACCGGCTCGCGACCTTGGCGAAGAGCCCGGCCGGACGGACATGCATACCATAGCGGTTGAGCAGCGTGAACTCACGGGTTATTTTATCTGACATGGGACGTCTCCCTTGTTGACTCCTTTGCGTTTGGAATGTTCAGTGGCCCGCCTCCGCAGGCGTTCCGAAAGTTCGCCGACCGGGTCGCAGCCGGAGAGCAGCAGCTTCTCCTGCAGCGCGGCGGTCTCCACCAGGTTCACGAGGTCGCGGCCCTCGGAGACGGGGATCACCACGTTGGGTATCTCCACCCCCAGCACCTTCTTCACCTGGCGCTTCTGACCGATGCGGTCGATCTCGCCCTTCACGTCCTCGAGCCGGCGGAAGGTGATGATGAGCTCTAGACGCTTCTCGCCGCGGACAGCCGCGACGCCGAAGAGACTCGGCACGTGCATGATGCCGATGCCGCGGATCTCCATGTAGCCGGCGGTCGAGTCCGACGCCGAGCCGTAGACGATGTCCTTGCCGACCTCGCGCCGCACGCAGGTGAGGTCGTCCGACACCAGCGCGCATCCGCGGCGAATGAGCCCCAGCGCCGTCTCGGACTTGCCGAGGCCGGGCTCGCCCTCGATCAGGACGCCGAGGCCGGCGACCTCGACCATCGTGCCGTAGATCGTCGATTCCGGCGCGCCGAGGCGCTCGAGGGCGAACGCCGACTCGCGGTAGATGACTCGCGTCTTGAGCGGCGACACCATCACCACCGCACCGTGGACGCGCATCAGCGCCAGCGTGTCCGCCCCGGGCTTGCGCCCGTTGGCGAAGATGAAGCAGTACGCCCCGTGTTCCAGGAGCGCGGCATAGCGCGCGAGCCGCTCAGCCGGCGAGAGGCTCTCGAGGTAGGCGGTCTCGGCCTTGCCGATCAGCTGGATGCGCCGCCAGCCGTAGTGGCCGAAGAAGCCGGTGAGCGCGAGGCCTGGGCGGCTGACGATTGGCTCGTCGATCTTCCGCACCAGGCTCTCGCCGCCCTGGAGGAGCGTCAGGCGCAGCCTCTCCTCGGCGGCTTCGAGGAAGTCGCCCACGGAGAAGACCCTGCCCTTCTCGCTCGTTCTGCCCGGCAGCGTGCGCATCTCAGTTCTTCGCCGAGGCCGCGCGCTGCTTGCGCACCGTGCCCTTGCGCGCCTTCACGCGCATCTTGAGAAGCTGGCGCTCCGCCCTGGCCGCCGCCGCGTCGATGACGCTCTTGGCGCTTTCGGAGAACTCCTTCGCGCCGACTGCGGTCTCGCCGAGGCGGTTCGCCACCACTTCCGCCATGTACATGTGCTTCTTGGCGTCGACGTCGATCACGATCGACGCGCTGGTCACCTTGGGAAAGCGCTGCTTGAGCCTTGCCATGCGCTTCTCAGCGTACTCCTTGAGGGCCTCGATGCGCACGTCGCTGTGTCTCATCGTAACTTCAATGCTCATTTGTTGTCTCCTTTCTTTTGGTCGTGTTTACATCCTGAAATTCTCGCCGAGGTACTTCTCGCGCACCTCCGTGTCGGCCACCAGCTCCGCGCTCGTGCCCTCCTTCAATAGCCGCCCGTTGTAGACTAGGTAGGCGCGGTTGACCACCGAAAGCGTCTCGCGGACGTTGTGGTCGGTGATGATGATGCCGAGCCCCTTGGACGCAAGGTCGCGCACGATGTCCTGGATCTCGTTCACCGAGAGTGGGTCGACGCCCGCAAACGGCTCGTCGAGCATCAGCACCGACGGGTTGCGCGTCAGCGCGCGCGCGATCTCGAGTTTCCTGCGCTCGCCACCGGAAAGCGTAAACGCCGGCTGCTTCGCCACTTTCATCAGGTCGAACGGCTCAAGGAGCTCCTTCGCCCGCGCCGCGCGCTCCTTGCGCGACATCGGCAGCGTCTCGAGGATCGCCATCACGTTGTCCCACACCGAGAGCTTGCGGAAGACCGACGGCTCCTGCGCGAGGTAGCCGAGCCCGCGCCGCGCGCGCAGGTAGACGGGGAGTCGCGTAACGTCCTCGCCGCGGAAGACCACCCGGCCGGCCTCCGGCTTCACCAGCCCCACCACCATGTAGAAGGTGGTGGTCTTGCCGGCGCCGTTGGGGCCGAGGATGCCCACGATTTCCCCGCAGGAGCATCTCACGTCCATTCCGTTCACCACCGTGCGGTCGCCGTAGACCTTAACGAGGCCGGTCGCCTCCAGGTCAGCGTGCTTTCCCGCGCTTGCCGCGGCCATCGCGTTCATCGCGTCCATCACCGGGTCGCTCATTTCACACCCCCAATTCCGATCAGACCGGCGCGGTCAACGTCGTCAGTCATCACCTTGATCACCGGCCGGTCCACTTCGACCTGCTCCGCGTCGGTGTGGAAGACAATGCGTTCGCCGATGAGCTCGCCGCCCTTGCCGCCTTCGTCAACCAGCCGCGCCGGGGAGTCCTCCCCGCCGGAATACATCGTCAAGAGCCCGCTCGCACGCTCGTAGGCGGCACGGTCGCAGTAGCCGCGGCGGAGTTCGTTCGTCACCGCCACCGAGCCGACGGCAACAATCCGTCTGAGTTCGTTGGTGCCGGAAAGGAACACCCAGGCGCGGTCCGCCGCGAGCCGGCAGTCCGCATCGTCCACCTGCACCGCTCCATCCATCATTATCACCCCGGCGCGGCGGTCATAGTCGGCCCGCGACGCGGAAACGGTGGAAACCAAGTTGGTGCGCGGTTCTGCGCCGGCAATCGCCCCGCGCCGGCCGAAGTCGCGCGAGCGCACCAGCGCGTTCGAGGTAATCATCACGTAGTCCTCGGCGAAGGACACGTAGACCCTCGACCCCTTCACCAGCGTCTGGCCGTGGATTGCGCGTGCCTTGCCCTCGATCCATCCTGACTTCGTCTCGCGGTCAACCATCAGGCTCTCGGCCTCGAGCCGCGAAAGCTCCTTCCGCGCCGCGTCGTACTCGTGCGCAGCGACGCCCTCCGCCCAGATCGCGTTGTCGGACTGGAAGAACTGCGCCTTGTCGGCGGTGATTAGCGTCTTCACCGCGCCGTTCGGATGGCCGTCGACTGGCAACGACACCTTTTCGGCCGGGTCGCCGGCCTTCGACGCGCACTTGGCGTACAGCTTCTCCAGCCGCTCCGCCTCGCGCGTGAGCAGTTCACGGCGCTCGAGCCAGGAATCCGGGTCGAACGCCGCCGCGGCCGCCGTTGCCATAAGCGCCGCCGAAACTGCCGCGACAATCCTCAAGAAGCCGCGCCTCCCTTCTTCTTCGCGCCGCGCACAACGTCGTCGATCGCCATCAGCGTGCGCCAGAGCGGCTCCACGTCGGCAAGCTTGAGCGCGTTCGCCGCGTCGCTCTTCGCCACCTTCGGGTTCGGGTGCGTCTCCATGAACACCGCGTCCACGCCCGTCGCCACCGCCGCGCGCGCCAGCGCCGGCGCGTACTTGCCGTCGCCGCCGGAGCCGGTGCCCAGGCCGCCGGGGCGCTGCACCGAGTGCGTCGCGTCCATCACCACCGGATAGCCGAGCTCGCGCATGATGAGCAGCGAGCGCATGTCGGCCACCAGGTTGCGGTAGCCGAAGCTCGCGCCGCGCTCGCAGAGCGTGATCCGGCGGTTGCCGGTCGACTCGATCTTGCGCACCACCGCCGCCATGTCCTCCGGCGCCATGAACTGGCCCTTCTTGACGTTGACGACCGCGCCGGTCTCGCCGGCCGCGACCACGAGGTCGGTCTGCCGCGCCAGGAACGCCGGGATCTGCAGGATGTCGCAGACCTCCGCCACCGGACGGCACTGCCACGGCTCGTGGACGTCGGTCAGCACCGGCACCCCGAACGTGGAGCGCACCTCGGCGAGGATCTCCAGCCCCTTTTCGATGCCCGGTCCGCGGAACGCGTCGACGCTCGTGCGGTTGGCCTTGTCGAAGCTCGCCTTGAAGACGAACTTCGCGCCCAGGCGCGCCGCCGACTCGACGAGACGGCGGGCGATACCGAGCGCCATCGAGCGCGACTCGATGACGCACGGGCCGGCGATGAAGACGAGTCCTCCGTCGCCGAACACAACGCCCTTGTCTACCGGTACCTTTCTCATGCAGTGCACCATCCCCGGGACGAAATCCTCAGACGAGGCTCGCGTAGAGGCGCTCGATGTCCTTCACCGAGCAGTCGCGCGGGTTGCCCGGACGGCACGCGTCGGCGTAGGCGCTCTTGGCGAGGAACGGGATGTCCTCCTTCTTGAGGATGCCCTTGAGGTTGGCCGGGATGCCGACGTCCTTCGAGAGCTTCTCGACCGCGGCGACCGCGGCCTTGCGCGCCTGGACGAGCGTCATCTTCTCGACGCCCTTCACGCCCATCGCCTTGGCGATCTCGATGTAGCGCTTGCCGGTCTTCGCGGCGTTGAACTTCATCGCCGTCGGCAGCAGGATCGCGCAGGCGACGCCGTGCGGCGTGTTGTAGAGCGCCGAGAGCCCGTGCGCCATCGCGTGGTCGACGCCGAGGCCGACGTTGGAGAAGCCCATGCCGGCGATGTACTGGCCGAGCGCCATGCCCTCGCGGCCCTTCGGGTCGTTCTTCACCGCAGCGCGGAGGTTCGCGGAGATGAGGCGGATCGCCTCGAGGTGCATCATGTCCGTCATCGGGCAGGCGGCCTTGGTGATGTAGCCCTCGATCGCGTGGGTGAGCGCGTCCATGCCCGTCGCGGCCGTCAGCTTCGGCGGCATCGACGCCATCATGCCGGGGTCGACGAAGGCGACGACCGGGATGTCGTGCGGGTCGACGCAGACGAACTTGCGCTTCTTCTCGACGTCGGTGATCACGTAGTTGATCGTCACCTCCGCAGCGGTGCCGGCAGTCGTCGGGACGGCGAGGATCGGCAGGCACGGCTTCGTAGTCGGCGCAACGCCCTCGAGCGAGCGAACGTTCGCGAACTTCGGGTTGGTGAGGATGATGCCCACCGCCTTCGCGGTGTCCATCGACGAACCGCCGCCGATGGCGATGATCGAGTCGGCCTTCGCCGCCTTCGCCGCCTTGACGCCGTTCTTGACGTTGGCGATGGTCGGGTTCGGCTTGATGTCGGTGTAGAGCGCGTACTTCACCTTCGCCTTGTCGAGGAGCTTCGTCACCTTGGCGGTGACGCCGAACTTCACGAGGTCGGGGTCGGAGAACACGATCGGGCGCTTGAGCGCGCGCGCCGCGAGCTCGGCGACGATGGCGTTGACGGCGCCGGCGCCGTGGTAGGAGGTTTCGTTGAGGATTATCCTGTTCATGGTTGTTGCCCTTTCTAGTTTTTCGTTTACGTTCACTTGCCGACGCGCTTCATCCGGTAGCCGTTGAAGCGGTCGGTGTTGTAGAGCTTCTGGCCCGCGGCGAGAGGCAGCCCGAGCGCCTTGCGGATGGCGAGGAAGTCCTTCACCGACTGCGGCCCAACCTGCTGGAGCCTGCCGCCGTGCCCGGCCGCGAGCAGCAGCACCTGGCAGTAGGCGTCGGCGTTCTCGGCGAACCACTCCGCCTCCTCGATGTCGCGCGCGCCGCAGACGATGCCGTGGTTCTCCATGAAGACCACGTTGGACTTCTTCGACATCTTCGCCACGTTCGCCGCCACCTCGTCGGTCCCCGGCGTGCCGTACGGCGCGAGCGGAATCTGGTTGAAGAAGATGTCCGCCTCCGGATTGATGCCGTTCGGCGGGACCTGCCCGGCGAAGAGGAAGGCGTTGCAGTGCGGCGGATGGCAGTGGACGCACGCGTTCCAGCCCGCGGTCTTCATCATCGCGATGTGCACCTTCACCTCGCTCGTGCGCGGACGCCGCCCGCAGAGCTGGCCGGCCGACATGTCCACGAGGCAGATGTCCTCGCGCTCCATGAAGCCCTTGCAGCAGAGCGTCGGCGAGCAGAGGACGAGGTCCTCGCCCACCCGCACCGACAGGTTGCCGCCGTTGCCGTCGGTGTAGCCCTTGTTGTAGATGCGCCTGCCCATCTCGCAGATCGCGTCCTTGACCTTGTTGATCGCCGGCGAGTTGAAGAACCGGTCGAGCTCTCGGCGGGTTTTCGGCTGCGGACCATTGCGCCAGTCGTAGACGCGGTTCGGGAGCGGCGGATTGATGTAGAGCTTCTTGTCCATTTGCTTCTCCTTGAAAGTCACTTAGCGGACGATAGCCGCGCGCGCCGCGGCAAGGTCGGCGAACTCGCCGCCCGCGATCATCTGCACGATGAGGTTGCCGATCGCCGTGCCCTCGGTCGGCCCGGCGAAGACGTCGAGGCCCGTCGCCTCGGCGGTGAGCGCGTTGAGGTAGCGGTCCTTCGAGCCGCCGCCGACGATGTTGACCGAGGTGTACGTCTTGCCGGTGATCTCCGAGAGGCTGCGGATCGCGTCCGCGTAGCACGCGGCGAGCGACTTGTAGACGCACTGCATGAGCTCGCCGATCGTCGCCGGCGGCCGTCCATCGGACTCGGCGGCGGCCAGCACCTCGCCGATCATCGACTTCGGGTTGAGGAAGCGCGAGTCGTTGACGTCCACCGTGAGCGTGTAGCCGCCGGCGCCGCGCGCCGACATCTCCAGGTCGGCGAAGGAGTAGCTTTTGCCCTTCTCGTAGTCGTCGAGGCGCTTGAGCGCGTCGATCGTCTCGTCGCGGTCGGCCCCCTCCACGTAGCTCACGCCGTTGAGCTCGCGGCGAATGGACTGGATCATCCACAGCCCCATGATGTTCTTGAGGAAGCGGTAGCGTCCCCACGCGCCGCCTTCGTTGGTGAAGTTCGCGCGCATCGCCTCGGCGGTGGTGATGGGCTTCTCGTTCTCGACGCCGAGGAGCGACCAGGTGCCGCTCGAGAGGTAAACCGCCTTGTCGTCGCGCGCCGGCACCGCCAGGTACGCCGAGCCGGTGTCGTGCAGCGCCGGCAGCACCACCTTGACGCCGCGGTACTCGCCCACCGCCGCGCCCGGCATCTCGAGCTTGCCGAAGATCCGCCGCGGCAGCCCGAGCTTCTCGATGAGCTCGAAGTCCCAGTCCTTCTTCGCCGCGTCGAGGAGCGCGGTGGTGGAGGAGTCGGTGTACTCGTGGACGATGTTCCCGGTCAGGCGGTAGTTGATGTACTCGGGCACGGTCAGGAAGTGCGCCGCCGCCTCGAGCTCCTCGGGATGCTCCTTCTTGAGCGCCCAGAGCTGGTAGATGGTGTTGTAGGGCGCCTTCTGCAGGCCGACGCGCCGGTAGAGGTCGGCGAAGGAGATGACGTCGCGCTCGATCTCCGCGTCGGCGCCGGTCGTGCGCGCGTCGCGGTAGGCCACGGCGTCGCCGATGCGCTCGCCCTTCTCGTCCAGGAGCACGAAGTCGACGCCCCAGGTGTCGATGCCGATGGAGCCGATCTCGGCCTTCTCCATCGCCGCGTCGATGCCCTTCTTGACCGACTCGACGAGCGCGTCGATGTCCCAGCAGTCGTGGCCGCGGCGGCGGATCTGCGAGTTGTCGAAACGATAGACCTCCTCGAGGGCGATCTTGCCGTCCTGCACCCGGCCGATGATGTGGCGCCCGCTGGACGCCCCGATGTCTATGGCAAGATAGTTCTTCATATCGCGTATTATACCATAATTTCTCGCGGCCCGCGGCTCGGGAACTAAGGTTTTAATTTGGCCGCAAGGAACGCAAAGGCCGCAAGGCTTTCTCTGCGTCCTCTGCGTTCTTTGCGGCTTACAGAACCGCCGCGGGAACTGCCGCGCTATCGGATGTAGTAGACCGAGCCGGTGCGCTTGGTGAACGCCGCCTCTGGCGAGTTGCCGGAGAATCCCAGGTTCACCCTGCCGCCGTTGCCGCCGATGCCGACCACACATTTATGGTATAATACACAACTATACGACGGGGTGCTGGGGCGCAGGGCGCGTCTTGGCTGAGAACAGACCCGCAAAACCTGATCCGGGTAATGCCGGCGGAGGAAGCAGATGAACATTGTCTATCAAGGCGAGGCCGTCGAAACGACGGCGAAGACGGTGGCCGAGTTTCTCTCGGCGCGGGGCGTGGACCCGGCCAAGGCGATTGTCGAATACGGCGGCGAGGTGTATGCGCCTGGATCCGACCTCCAGGCGCTAATTCTCGCTGAAGGCGCCGCGCTCGATGTGTTCAAGCTGACGGCGGGAGGCTGAGATGTCCGCAAACACCTATCTCACCCCCAGCGAGCGCGCCGTACTTGAAGCAGCGCGGGTGGGGATCGCCGGCGCCGGCGGACTCGGCTCCAACTGCGCGATGCACCTCGTGCGCGCCGGCGTAAGGCACCTGACCGTCGTCGACTTCGACGTCGTCAACGAGTCGAACCTCAACCGCCAGTTCTTCTTCCGCGACCAACTTGGACTCAAGAAGGTAGAGGCGCTCAAGGCCAACCTGCTCCGGATCGACCCTGGCGCGGACATTCGCACCATCGACCTGCGGTTGGACGTGGCATCGGCGCGGGAAACCTTCGCCGACTGCGACATCGTGGTCGAGGCATTCGACGTCGTCGAGGCAAAGGCGATGCTTGTCGCGGCGCTTGCGCCATCGGGCAAGAGGATCGTCACTGCAAGCGGGCTAGCTGGCTGGGGTCGGTCGAACGCAATGCAGGTGAGGCGGATGGGGAACATCGTCGCCGTCGGCGACGGCGAGACTGCCGTCGGAGATAACGCCGCGCCCGCCTCGCCCCGCGTCGGAATCGCCGCGGCAATGCAAGCCAACAGCGTCGTCGCAATGTTGCTGGGCAAGGAAATATAGAGAGAGATTTTAACACAGAGACACAGAGACACGGAGGCACAGAGAACAGAAATGGAAGATAATGATATCAGCAAGGAGGTGCTTGATGCGGCCATAACTGTGCATCGGACGCTTGGTGGTCCTGGATTGCTTGAGTCGGTGTATCAAGATGCGCTTGCCTACGAATTGGCACAAAGAGGTTTTAAGGTCGAAAAGGAGGTTCATGTCCCGGTAGTCTACAAGGGCGTTGTCGTGGGCGATCCGCTGCGAATCGATCTGCTTGTGGAGGGGCGTGTCGTTGTCGAATGCAAAGCGACGGACAAGGAAAATCCGATCTTTGCAATTCAAACTCTTACATATCTTCGCCTCATGAATTTGCATTTGGGGCTGCTTGTGAATTTTGGCAAGGAAACACTTATTTCCGGATTCAAGCGCATAGTCAACTAACGCTTTAACCTAAAACGACAATAGAGATCCTACACAAATGATTTGTTTTAACACAGAGATACAGAGGCGCAAAGGCACAGATGTTTTTGTGTGCGCCTTCGGCGCGGGGTCTGGGGTGGCAACCCCAGCTTCTAACTCTGAGCCTCTGAGTCTCTGTGCCTCTGTGTTAAAAACTCATAACTTGAATTTGAAAGGAAAGACAAAATGAATGAACTGATAATCGGCGGCAGGAAGTTCTCGAGCCGCTTCTTTCTGGGAACGGGCAAGTTCGCCTCGGGCGAGCTCCTGAAGGCAGCCATCGCGGCGAGCGGCACCGAGCTCGTCACCACCGCGCTCTCGCGCGTCCACGAGGACGACGCCGCGCACGACGACATCCTCGGCGTCATCGACCGCTCGAAGGTCGAGGTGATGCTCAACACCTCCGGCGCGCGCAACGCAGCCGAGGCCATGCGCATCGCCAAGCTTGGGCTCGCCGCCGGCTACAACTGGATCAAGATCGAGGTCCACCCCGACGCGCGCTACCTGCTGCCCGACCCGGTCGAGACGCTGGAGGCGGTGAGGGAATGCGCGAAGCTCGGGATGGTCGTCCTCCCCTACATCAACGCCGACCCCGTCCTGGCGCGCCACTGCGAGGACGCCGGCGCCGCGGCGGTTATGCCGCTCGGCAGCCCCATCGGCTCCAACCGCGGCATCCGCACCCGCGACATGATCGAGATCATCGTCGAGCAGAGTCACGTGCCGGTAGTTGTCGACGCCGGCATCGGCCTCCCCTCCCACGCCGCCGAGGCGATCGAGCTCGGCGCTGACGCCGTCCTCGCCAACACCGCGGTCGCCGCGGCGGACGACCCGGTGGCGATGGCGAAGGCGTTCGGCCTCGCCGTCCAGGCCGCCGAAATTGCGCTCAAGGCCGGTCCGCCCTCCTCCCGCGCCACCGCGAGCGCGACGAGCCCCATGGACATCTTCAAATAGCCGCTCCGATGTTCCCGCTGCTGAAATACACGGCCGAGCAGGTCGATGACTACTTCGCCAAGGTGACGCCGGAGATGGTCGAGGCGTCGCTCGCGAAGGACCGCCACGACTGGTTCGACCTCCTCAACCTCATCTCGCCCGCCGCGTACCCCTTCATGGACGCGATGCGCAAAAAGGCCCGCCTCGCGCGGATCAAGTACTACGGCAAGACCGTCAGCGTCTACGCCCCCCTCTACATCGGCAACACCTGCGTCAACCACTGCCGCTACTGCGACTTCCGCCGCGAGCACACCGGCACGGTGCGGCGCAACCTTACCCTGGACGAGATCCGCGTCGAAGCCGAGGCGATCCGCGCAAGCGGCATCGACAACCTCCTCATCGTCGCCGGCGAAGACCCGAAGGTCAATTCGGTCGAGCACTTCTGCGACGTCGCCCGCCTCCTGAAGCCGATGTTCTCCAACCTCTCGCTCGAAGTCGCGCCCCAGACCGAGGAAGGCTACCGCGCGATGTTCGAGGCCGGCTTCGAGTCCCTCACCTGCTTCCAGGAGACCTACGACCAGGAACGCTACAAATACTTCCACCCGGCCGGGCCGAAGTCCAACTACGAATGGCGGCTCTGGACCCAGCTCCGCGCCGGCAGGGCCGGCTTCCGCATCCTCGGCTGCGCCTTCCTGCTCGGACTTACGCCGTGGCGCAGGGAGGCGGCGAGCCTCGCGGCGCACGCGCTGTACCTGATGAAGGAGTGCTACGAGTCGAAGGTGCAGTTCGCCTTCCCGCGCTTCTGCCGCGTCGAGGGCGGGTTCGTGCCGCCGTGCGAAGTCGAGGAGCGCGACGTCGACCTGATGATGCTCGCCTTCCGCATCTGCTTCCCGCAGTGCTGCATGACCGTATCGACCCGCGAGGCACCCAAATTCCGCGACTACATCGTCCAGGTGGCAGCGGACAACATGAGCGCCGGCTCGCGCGTGACGCCGGGCGGCTACGCCGTGCTCGAAAAGGAGCACGCCGCCGACGTCGCCCAGTTCACCCTCACCGACCGCCGCGCGCCGAAGGAAGTCTACGAAGCGATCAAGGCGAACGGCCAGGAGGTCGTCTTCAAGAACTGGGACAATAGGATTTAGTTGAAAAGTTGAAGGGTTGAAAGGTTGAAAAGTTGAAAAGTTGAAAAGTTGAAAGGTTAAAGGAGAAAACAAAATGACACAGCTTGAAGCGGCCCGCAAGGGCATTGTGACGGACGCGATGAAGCGCGTAGCCAAGGACGAGGGACTCGACGCCGAGGCGGTGCGCGCCGCCATCGCGTCCGGCGAGGCGG
>JAEIGA010003654.1_pt1 | contig 24000 bp, 26 predicted proteins | sample 9270691 | NCBI WGS metagenome assembly JAEIGA01 (sample SAMN17057246, study PRJNA624740) | gut metagenome | biome: biome; isolation source: fecal sample | host: Bos grunniens | place: China: Xizang | collected 2019 | reverse complement strand
TTGGAGAAAAAGACCCCGTAAACTTTACCGACGAGGGCTGGTTCAAGCTTCTTGAGGGCGCTGAAAAAATGGAGGATATCATCATCCGACACCACGGCACATCTATGAGCTATGGTATGGAAAATAAGCTCAAGCTGGTTATCGACGAATGGGGCTGCTGGCACGCTGAGGGCTCCGGACCTTCAAAAGGATACAATGTCTTTGACAGCAATCCACTATGCGCGATGCCCTCGTAGCCGCTACCACCTTGAATATATTCAACCGCCACGCTGATAAGATAAGAATGGCAAATCTTGCTCAGGTGGCAAACAATATACAGTCGCTCTTCCTCACCGAGGGTGAAAAGTTTATAGTGACACCTACGTATCACGTGTTCGATATGTATAAGGAGCATCAGGGTGCGCTTTCACTTGACACGGTGGTAAGCGACAACGATGATATAACCACACGCATATCCGTATCCGCATCCGAAAAGAACGGAAAGCTGCTCATCACTATGGCAAACTACGCCTTTGAGGACACCGAGGCAGAGCTTGATATTCTCGGTGCGGTCACAGCAAAGAAGGCAAAGACGCAGATACTCCGCTGTGACGATATCCGTGCGTGCAATACCTTTGAAGACCCAGACAGAATAACCCCCGTAAGCACGGAGATTGACCTCGCGCCCACAATAAAGCTGCCCGCGGCGAGCGTGGTTTCAATTAGTGTTGAACTCAAATAAAAAGCAAGGACAGAGAAAATCTCTGTCCTTATTTTTTAAAGGGTTTTTTTACGTTTATATTTTGGGCAGCTCGGTCATTCTCAGCTTGGCACAGCCATAGGGATAAAGCTCTATCTCCTTTGCTTCTCCTATGGGCTCTCTTGACTGTGGTACCTTTGCGCACACAGTATCATAGCCCGGCTCAAGTCCCCAGTCAATAGGCTTGACCCTTGCCTTGATAACTACGGGCGGCTGCTGCGAGGAGAATGGAATATCACTTATCTCGCGCTTCTCCACAGAGAGCGGACTCTCGCAGTAGGCGTAATTCCAATCGCTCTTTGGCAGATACTCGTAATCGCAGTACGGGAACTTTCTCTCGCAGCCGTCTTTCTCATACTCAAGCATTCTCTTCTCGTAATCTATGGGCAGAGAGAACACAAGCGAGCCGCATTTGACTGTGGAGAGCCCGTAAGGTCTGCTTTCAAAACAAGGAGCTGTCACGTAGGAAACAGTTATTTCTCTGCTCTCGCCAGCCGAAAGCTTTACTGTAACGTCACCGTTTTCCCTTTTTTCTCGGTCAACCGTAAGCTCCTGCGCGAAGCTGGGTATTCTTATGACAAAGTCCATATCCCTCTCAGCCTTAATGGTATATCTGAAGCTGTTCTCAAAAGGATAATTTGTTTCGAGGGAAACGTATATATCCTCTGTTTTAAGCTCAGAGGGTAACGGCACAGCGCTTATAACACAGTCCTCGCTATGCATAAATGCCGCCAGAGCAAATTTAGGCCATCCCTGATTGAAGTTTGACGTACAGCACCCGAAATGAGGCTCAAGCCCAAAAAGATGCGCCTCGCCGTTGTTTGTTCCGAAAAGAGGTTTACCGGGAATCTTCTGGCATGCTATTTGGTTGCTCTGCTGGAGATACTGATGAGCCCACATATCGTCGCTTATGGTAGCGGGAAGAGCGTTAAAGCCCAGCACCTCAAGGCGCTCAGCCCATTTTCTGTCACCCGTATAGGCATAAAGCAGCTCATAAGAATACATCTGCTCCACAACACTGCAAAGCTCGGTTCCCTGAATAGGACTTCTTCCCGACAGACACTCGTCACCCGTAAACAATCCAACTGGAGTACCGTTATATTCCTTAAGTATTCCATACAGCTTCTCTGCTACGTCCTCATACTCCTCGCCCAGCAGCTCGTGAGATACTGCCTCTGATTTCAGCATCATAACAAGGTTTACTATATGAGTATCCCACTGCCAGCAATACAGAGGATGCTTCCATTTTTCCGTAATCGCACAGTAATCTGTTCCCTGCGCCTTAAGAAGTCTCGCAAAGTCGCGTATCCATTCCTCTCCGAAACGCTCATCCAGCATATTCAGGGCTATAAACGCCTCAAACCAGCGGTATTTTCCCCAATCAAATATCTTTATCTTTTCTTCCTTAAGCATCTCGTAGTAATTTTTTAAAGCCCTGTACACAACCGACGGTACGCGTTCGTCGCCGGAGCAATCGTAATATACAGTAAGAACCTTTGATATAAGTATAACTGCCCACGTATCATATTTTGAACGGTCAGCGTCATCATATGGGCATATCCACCCATCCTCCTTCTGACGGCTTATTATGATATCCATATATTCCCTTGCCCTTGATATCATATCCTCATCCTCCAGAAGATACGCGAGCGGAATAAAGCCGTCCAGCCAATAAGGCATACGCTCCCAGCTATCGCCTGTGCGTCCTATCCACGCGCTTTCTTTTACACTGTTCCATACCTTGTCAAGATTTCCCGACAAGCCCTTAGCCTGTATCTCAAGCTGGCTCTTTATCCAGCCCTGAGGTTTTATTTCTTTAGAAGTATATAATTGCCATTTTTTCATAGTTCATCCTCCTTTTTGTTTATTATATCATATAACCAAACATTTTTAAATTGATATTATGTTGAATTTTATTGACAATATCACACATCTGTGATATAATTGTCGTATGAAGGAGGTGAATATATGAACGGCATCGATCTTAATAAGCCAATATTTTACAAGCACTCTTCCCTGCGATTTTTTGAAAAAAACGAGCATCACGTAAAAAGATTTTGCAACGCCGACGTTTTGCTGATGGTGTATGAGGGCGTTCTTCGCTTTTCGGAAAACGGAGTACAGCAGGAGGTTCGCGCGGGAGAATATTATATACAGGAGCACGACTCAGCGCAGGATGGCGAGCTTGCAAGCGACTCTCCAAAATATCTCTACGTACATTTCATGGCAGAATGGAGCGACTGCCCCACAGTCCTCCCAAAGCGAGGAAACTTTAGCTACAGCCTCTTATCTAAGGATATAAATGACCTTGACGACATCTCACGTTCAGAGTGCACCTACACAGAAAAGGCGGTACTGTTTCTCGGTCTGCTTACCAAGCTGTATTCAAAGGACACTATCAATACTCCAGCCAAACATATAGCCGAACTTATAGAAAAAGAGTATCTTTCCATAACTTCTCTTGAACAGATATGTAAACCCTTCCATTACAGTAAAAATCACGTTATAAATCTCTTCAAAAAGGAATTCGGTATCACTCCGTTTGAATATATCAACGACCTAAAAATAAAAAGGGCGATGTACCTTTTGGAGGTAACCTCCAAATCAATCGAGGAGATAAGCGAAGAAAGCGGATTTAACTACTATTCCCATTTTTACCGTATGTTCATAACCAAAAACGGAATTTCTCCATTTGAGTGGAGAAACCGCATAAAGATACACCCGACGAGCTAAAAGCTCTAAAGCTTAGGAGAACACCAATGCAATATTACGTTAAAGAAAAGGATTTTTCCCGCGCCAAGCTCATATCAGCTGCCAACAGCGCTCTTGAACGCTTTAACGTCCCAAGGCAGAGGGCTTTCCCGACGCAAAGTACATATGGCCCTTTGGCTGTACTCGTTTTCATGCCTTCCGCATGTTCACTCCCGCAAAAAAGATAAAAAAGGCAGAGACTGCCTTTCTTTGCGACAATCTTTTTGACCTTTGGCTCAACGGAAAGCAGATAGTCCTTGACTCCAAGCACCTGACGCTTGCCGACATCACTGAGCTTTTGGTTGACGGTGAAAATAATCTTCACATCCGCGGATATCAATCCGCTACCTACAATACCTTCAGCTCCGCAATAACGGGCGGTATCCGACTGTATTATGAGGACGGGCATATCGAAGAAATAGTTACCGACGCAAGCTTCAAGCTTGTTCAATTGACAAATTTCTGGGATATCAAGGAGCCCGAGAGTGTCACAGCTGAGGTTCAATTTGAATAAAATGAAAGAAAATACGCCTTGCAGTATTTAAACTGCAAGGCTTATTGGTTATTGAAATATTCATTAAAATGTTTTAATTATTCCCACTCGATAGTTCCGATAGGCTTGGGCGTCAAATCAAGAAGCACTCTGTTGATTCCCTCAACCTCGTGAGTAATTCTATCGGTTATCTTATGAAGAACCGCATAAGGTATCTCCTCTATGGTAGCAGACATAGCGTCCGTCGTATTTACGGCACGGATTATTGCGGGCCATCCCTCGTAACGGCTCTCGTCCTTAACACCAACGCTCTTAATATCGGGAACGGCTATGAAATACTGCCATACCTTCTCTGAAAGTCCGCAAATGTCGAACTCCTCGCGAAGAATAGCGTCTGCCTCGCGAAGCGCGTGAAGTCTGTCACGCGTAATTGCACCAAGGCAACGAACTCCAAGTCCGGGACCGGGGAACGGCTGACGGTAAACCATCGCGTGAGGAAGTCCAAGCGCCTCACCGACAACTCTTACCTCGTCCTTAAAGAGGAGCTTTACAGGCTCAACAAGCTCAAACTTGAGGTCCTCGGGAAGCCCTCCAACGTTGTGGTGCGACTTTACTGCCTTCTTGCCCTCTGCTTGTTTGACACTCTCAAGAATATCGGGATATATAGTTCCCTGTGCCAAAAATTCAACGCCATCGAGCTTTCTCGCCTCATCGGCAAATACCTCGATAAACTCCTTACCTATTATCTTTCTCTTCTTTTCGGGGTCGCTGACACCTTCAAGGAGATTAAGGAAACGGTCGGTAGCGTCAACGTAAACAAGATTTGCATCCATCTCATCTCTGAATATTCTGATAACGTCTTCACTCTCACCCTTACGCATAAGTCCGTGATTTACGTGAACGCATACAAGCTGCTTTCCAATAGCCTTAACCAAAAGAGCTGCAACCACGGAGCTGTCAACTCCGCCCGAAAGCGCGAGAAGCACCTTCTTGTCACCAACCTGCGCTCTTACGGCAGCAACCTGCTCGTCTATAAACGCTTTTGCCAATTCAGGAGTAGTTATACGCTCCATATTTTCAGGTCTTTTATTTGCATCCATACTGTTACCTCCCGTAACATAAACAAAGAATAATTACAGAATTTATTTTACCACAATATCTTTATTTCTGCAAGTATTTTTTTAAAATTCAACAATAATTTTTCCGCATTTTAAAAATGTCATACTCCTGTAATAATTATTGCCGTTAACTTTATCTCTCCTTTCCGCATTTACTGTATTGAGGCTGAATAGAGTCAATCTCTGTCATCCTCGGTCTAAAAATGGGTAAAACTTCCTTAACTAAAAAGCGCTCTGTGTGTTTAAATTCGGGGTGAGCGTGACAAAAATATATTTGAAAGGAAAATTATGTTTTGGTTTGGAGAGTGAAATTCGATGAGTGTCAAACGAGGAGATATTTATTACGCCGACCTAAGCCCCGTGGTCGGCTCGGAGCAAGGGGGACTTCGCCCCGTGCTTATAATACAAAATGACGTCGGCAACCGATACAGCCCTACCGTCATAGCCGCAGCTATAACCTCACGCATGGGCAAGAACCGTCTGCCCACTCATATAGATATACATGCCGACAAGGTAGGTCTTGCCAAGGATTCTGTGGTACTGCTTGAGCAGATACGCACTCTTGACAAGCGTCGCTTAAAGGAAAAGATGGGGCATCTTGACGACGGTATGATGCGCGAGGTAAATACAGCCATTGCCGTAAGCTTCGGTCTGGGCGGCGCCGCCGTTGCGGTGACCGAGAGCGGTGGAGCGGTATCATCTGTCGGCAATACGGACGCTCTGACCACGGCAGAGGGGTAAAAAACAGTTCACAAAATAATATTGAAATATTAAAAAATTTCTGTTAGAATATCGGTATAAAATGAAACCGAGGCAAAAATATGATATTCTCTCAGAACTTCACAACACGCTGGCACGATACCGATGCAAGACGCCGTGTCCGACCTACGCAGCTTCTGGTATATATGCAGGAGACGTCAAACAGCCATCTTGAAAGCCTTGATTGCAATCTTGATAGGCTTCGCGACGAGAAAAATCTCGCCTTTATACTCAGCAAGACCCGTCTTGCCATAAATACTCCTCTGTACGCCTATGAGAATATAACCGTAAAGACCTGGACCTGCGAGAGCCGAGGCTACGCTTTCAGCCGTTTTTACGAAATAGTACGCGGAGAAGAGGTCATCGCCACAGCAGACACCACTTGGGCTCTGGTCTCCCTTGAGGATAAACAGCTTTGCAAGGTAGACAGCTTTGATCTGGGATTCTCTCACGATCCTCCCATAGATATCGGCATCCCGCTTCGCTTCAGAGTTCCCAAGACAGAGCTTATGGAGCTTCTCGGGGAGCGGCGGATAGTCTACTCGGACCTTGATTACAATATGCATATGAATAACACTCGATACGCCGATATGCTGTGCGATTTTATTCCTTACAACGAAACAGAATATATAAGTGGCATATCTCTTTCCTATCTTCACGAGGCGGTTCTCGGTGATACCGTAAAGGTATATCGCTACAGCGATAATAAAAAATACGGATTCAGAACAGTCAATCAATCAGGCATAGTCTGTCTTGAGGCGGAAATACTTCTTAAATAAAAAATGCGGAGCAATGCTCCGCATTTTTATTATTCTATTCTGCCAAGCACCTTCATCAGCGGCACGGGGTCGTTTGCCGTAATAAGGTCTGCGCCCTTTTCGATACAAAGACGAACATCTGCCTCGTTGTCGGCACAGTACATATGTATAGGTATACCCTTAGCGATGTATATAGGAAGCAGCTCGGACTTTACAAATCTCATAGAAAGACCTATCTCGTCGTAATAGCTGTATGCACCCTCCTCCCAGCGATTCATCTGTACGTCGGGATATCCCATAGTTCTCGCGTTGTACTTGGTCTTGAGCCATTTGATAGTAGGCGCGTCAAAGGCATAGAACCAAGCTCTCTCAAAAAGTCCGTACTCCTTGAGCATAGCTACTGTCAGGTCTACACACTCCTCGGTATATTCCTTTATCTCAACACCCAGCGGCATACCTGGACGCTTTCTGTCCACAAGCTCACAGAGCTCCTTAAGAGTAGGAACGCCTACTCCCTGCCCTACGTACTTGTCACCGAATTTTTCGGTATATGCCGCTTCGAGCGTCTTTATCTCGTCAAGCGTCATATCGCGAACGTGCTTGTCAACACCACAAGTACGCTTACCGTTTCCGTCGTGCATTGTTACGGGCACCTTGTCCTTTGAGAGCCATACGTCGAACTCAAAGGCATCTACGCCAAGGTCAATAGCCGCTTCAAATGAGATCAGCGTATTTTCGGGATATTTTGCGCAATATCCCCTCCCCTGTGTCCCTCAACAAATATCTTCTTCATATTCTATCCTCCCAAGGTATACTACTTAAATTATAACGCTTAAGTGCTTATTTGTCAACTGTAATTAGATTTTTTCATCTTGACAAAAGTAATTGATTATGCTACACTTTAATAGCAATATAACTACTTTCCAAGGAGGACTTATGGTGAAATCGCTTTTAAAATTAATTGCGTGTATTCTGGCAATCGTTATGGCACTATGCTTGGTTTCCTGCAATAATGCACCAGAATCACAGCCTTCGCAGGCTACTTCGGAAAGTACTCAGACATCAGCCACAACAACTAAAAAAAGCAGTAATTCTACTAATCCCCCCGAGCCCCAGGAGCCCGAATATCTATTCTCGGAGGATATAAAAAACCTTATCATTATAATCGGAGACGGTATGGGTCCTCAGCATATTACCGCGGGGCAAATAAGTGAAAACAAGACCTACGGCTTTACCGAGTGGAGCAAAAGCTTTTGTAACACCAATTCGATAGATTCAAGCGGCGCGGAGGTGGTCACCGACTCCGCGGCATCTGCCACAGCCTTAGCTACGGGCACTCTTACTAGGAACGGCTTTGTGGGTAAGGACAAGAGCGGTAAGGATCTTGAAAATATTCTTGAAATTGCAAAGAAAAATAAAAAAGCAGTAGGCGTAGTAACCTCTGACTATCTCCACGGCGCTACTCCCGCGGGCTTCTCCGCTCACTCCAGCAACAGAAACAACACCGACGAAATAACTCGTTCCCAAATCTCCTCGGGCATAGACTTTCTTTGCGGACTTCGCTCCGATGACTTCTATGAGGAATATCTGAGAACGATCGAGTTATTCAAGATCCACTACGCTACCGACCTTTCCGATAAGGAAGCTATTATGGCGGCAAAAAGCGTATTTCTTCCCATAGACCTGGAAAATGGCAAGTCAGGCGCTGTTGCGCTTAAGGATGCCACCGCAATGGCTATCGAATATCTTGAACGCGACACCGACGGGTTTGTTCTTATGGTAGAGCAGGCTTATATTGATAAATATTCTCACAGCAACACAATAGACAAGGTGCTTGAGCGTGTAAAGAGCCTTAACGATACGGTTGACACCGTAATGGAATGGGTAGGTGACAGAACGGATACTGCCGTCATCGTCACCGCGGACCACGAAACGGGAGGCTTATCCGGTGCCACTACTCCTGATTACGAGCCGTCTTACATAATAAACAACAATACTCTGTATTATGACTGGTCAAGTGTAGACCATACTAAGACTATGGTAGAAATATTCGTATATGGAATTGATATAGATTTTGCTTCCATCAGCAAGTACAAGACAGCAGACAAAATAAGAAACACCGACGTTTTTGTGCTTATGAAGGAAATCCTAAGATTTGAATAATAGGGACAATGACAGAAAAGGAACAGCTTCAAGCTGTTCCTTTTTTATGTCCTTTAAAACTAAAATTTAAATCTTTTTCTGAGAGTAATAAGATAAAAGGATATAAGTCTGGTCAGGGCTATGTCGTAAAGAACAAACACCGCCTCGCAGAGCACCACGACTATTCCTATAAAGAGCGGATTTACAAGAGCGTTGTTCTCTCCGAGCATAAGATATACGCTTGCTATACCCATAAGCACCAGCGAAGCGTTAAAGGTCAGCTCCTTGAGCACCCAGCATAACACCTTAGGTCTTTTTTCAAATTTCTCTTTAAGTATAGGATAAAATCCAAAGAAGAGCGTATACAGCGCCGCGGGAGTCTTGTTAGGAAGCAGCAGCAAGGAAAGCAGCGCGGTAACTCCGTATATCATCCACGGAGCGCCGCCGCCGTATTCTATTACAGCCACCACACACAGAAGAGAGGCTATTACAGCCATAGAAATGTCAACTATCTCAATAAGTGCGCCCGCATAGAGCATTACCACTCCAAGAGCCGCCAGCATAGCACACGTGGCAAGCCTTTTTGTATTATAGCCGTTATTTCTTTTTGCCATATCAAGCTCCCTTAACAGCAGGAGATAAGGTCTCCGCCCATACACTCACAGCAGCAATCGGCACAGATAAGTCCCTGGCATATATCGCAGGTGGAGCATCCACCGCCTCTGCCGGAGGTATTATATCCTCCGCCATATCCGCTTGCCTGTCTGCGAAGATGCTCGCGAGCCGCGCGGTATTCTTGATTGTACGGATCCATAGAGCACGCCATATCAAAGTAACGCTGAGCGTCCACGTACTGCCCCTTCTTGACCATAACACAGCCAAAAAGGAAATTCCATTCAGCGGTTCTGTCGCCCTCGTGAATAGAATAGAGCATCTGCTCCGCTGCGGCAATATTTCCGTTGTTGATATATCTGCGTATCTCGTTATATTTAGGATTACCCGATGCCGAGCTTCCGCCGCCGTAGTTATATCCGCCGCCGTTGCCCGATGTGCTCTGTCCACCGCCGTTCTTTCGCATATTCTGTATCTCTTCATACGCGGCGTTGACCTCTTTCATCTTCTCGCTTGCCAGATCAGCCAGATCGCTGTCGCGGTATTTATCGGGGTGGTACTTTCTCGCGAGGGCTCGGTACGCTTTTTTTATTTCATCGTCGGATGCGTTGGGAGACACACCCAGAACCTTGTAAGGATCAGTCATTTGCGTTTTCCTTTCCACTTTTTTCGGTAATATGTTCTTTTATTATCCCGTCAGTCCTTTCGGTTATTCCAAGATAAATAATGTTCTGAATTATATTTTTCACGGGCTCGTACTCTGTATCAATGAGGTCGACCGCCGCCTCAGCGCCGTAAAGATGATTTTTAATAGCGTAGGACACCGACGTAAGCTCCTCCTCGGTAGGCAACCGCCCGCCGTAGAGCCTTAGGAAAGGATTGTATCTTCCCTTTTGCGCGTCCTCTCGCATATCGTCCATAGCGTCGGCTATATATATCCACGCGCCGATATTCTTGCCCAGCTCGTAGGCTACGCGGGCATCACTTCCCTCAAAGCCGAATGACATTATCTCACCAAGAAGCCTTCCGAAGCAGTTGGCGGGCACATCTACGCTTACGCTGTCGCTTTTTTCCTCGGCTGCCAGCTCCTTAAGCACTTCCGCCACAGACGCGTCAAGTGCCGCAAGCTCAGGCTGACGCTTAAGGGCTCTTTTCCTTGCGTGTGCCACAAAGGGCAACACAAGCCTAGCCTTAAGGCGCTTAAACCCCTTCTCGTCCTGTAAATCGTCAATCACTTTTTGATAATTAAGAATAGACGACGCACCAGCGCAGTAGGACAGCACGGAATTTTTCTCCATTGAATTCCGCTTTTTCAGCGGATGAACCAAGCATCTTCGCTGCTTAAACTCTATTTTCTCGGGAGCGATAGCAAGTCTGACCAATGCCAGAAACACAAAATCATAATTGAGGGTCATACGGGAGCATTGACCTGTGCATTTTCCCATTGCCCGACACAGTCCGCAGTAGGTGCCGCGATAAAATTCGTATTCCTTCACCTTCAATTCGGCACTGTTGACCTTAACGTAACCGAACATATAGCACCTCCGCATACCGCTATCATTACAAACATTCATATTATCATACCGCATTTACAATAAAATTTCAATAGCGTATTTGTAAACATTTTAAAAAATCGGTATTTTTTACCGACTTTTTTTGACCCGAAGAAAAAAGCTTCGAAACTCGAAGCTTTTTTATTTATGATATTTAGTTCCCTTTTTAATATTGAAGGCTCGGTAGACCGCCTCAAGCAGTATAACGCGCATAAGCTGGTGCGGAAAGGTCAATTTCGACACGGAAAGCCGCATATCCGCTCTCTGCTTTACCGAGTCGGCAAGTCCAAAGGAGCTTCCTATAATAAAGCATATATCACCGGTCAGATTGGCAACCTCTCCTATTTTTTGCGCCAGCTCCTCGGAGGACACCTGCTTTCCCTCTACGCACATAGCCACGCAAAAGGCTCTGGTGGGTATCTGGGCAAATATTTTCTCGCTCTCCCTTGTCAGGGCGTTCCTTATCTCGCTGTCTGACGGGTTGTCCGACAACCGCTCTTCCTTTAGCTGTACCGTTTCAAATCTGCAAAAAGCCCCCAACCGCTTCTCATACTCGGCAGCCGCCTCACGCAGATACGCCTCCTTAAGCGTTCCAAGGGTTATAAATTTCACGTTCATCATAGGCTTTCACCTCCGTTACGAATTCCACAGGGCTGTCGGGACGGGCAACAAAGACTGCCGCCCCTGTTCCGCTGACCGCCCTGCTCACCTCGTCAAAAGCGAGCTCTGGCTCGTTGTTTTCTTCGCTGAGATGCGCAAGCATAAAGGCGCGTGTACCATTCTGGGCAAGCTCGGTAGCAAGCTCGGCGCACTCTGCATTGGAAAGGTGTCCGCGCTTCGACGCTACCCTTTGCTTCAGCTCTCTCGGATAGGGTCCCGTCATAAGCATATCCCTGTCGTGATTTGACTCTATGATAACCGCGTCACATCCCAAAAGATTTTCCTTTATCTCCTCGGATACGTATCCAATATCGGTAGCAAGTCCTAAAACAAGCTGTCCCTCTCCATCCGCAAGCTCCACTCGGTATCCAACGCTCATTCTGCTATCATGCGGAGTACGGAAGGAGGTCACGCATATATTTCCTACCTCCACCGAAAAATGAACGTCGTGCCTCTGAAGCCTTTGATGTATTACCGCCTTGGGGTCTGTATCAAATCTCTTTGCCGACACCTCGGTAATATGTATGGGAATATCCTTCTTTTTTGCCAACACCTCCAGCGCCGAAACGTGGTCGCTGTGCTCGTGGGTAATAAATATAGCGTCTATACCGTCTATGCTCTCCCCTATGGAACAAAGGGCATTGCAAAGAGCTCGGGCACTCTTTCCCGCGTCTATCAGAATGGCATTCTCACCCGCTCTGATAAATACGGAATTGCCGCCCGAGCCTGAATATAGCACGACTGTCCTGCAATCATTTCTCATTGTTAAAACCAACCGCTAAACATAGGAAGCACGAAAAGCTCCAAGGCTTCCATCAAAAATGTAACCAAAAAGGCTATTATCAATATGAGCATCCACTTTGAGCGCCTGAGCCTACGCTCGGCATCGGCAACAAAGCTCTGCTTTTTCTCCGCGCTCCACTCCTCGGGAAGCATATCAACCGTAACTCCCTTGCGTGAAAATCCTCGGTTATATATGATATATACGAAAACCAACACCGCAAGTATCGCCATATAGCTCCACATAACTATGGGGAAGAAGAAATCAACGGCAAGAGAAAAGCGATAAAAGGTAAATACTATAACCGAAAGCGCTACGGTACAAAGTACTCTTATGACTATTTTTCTGTCCTCAGAGCTTTGCTTTGCATCATTTAAAAGCACTTCGTCTTTATTCTTCTCCTTCATCGCTTTTCTCCTTTCGCAAATTGAAAATTTAAGCTATTCTTACAGCACCCTCGGGACGGATACGAAGAACGATACATTTACCCTCTCCGAATACGCTGTCCATAAGAGCTCTGAAGCCCTCGACGTCGCTCATGGGAACGTACGCCTGAATAGTTCCCGCAAATCCGCCGCCGTGTACACGCCACGCGCCGCTCTTGTCCGAAAGATACTTTTCAGCAAGGCAGAGTGCCAGAGAAAGTCCCTGCTCTGTAAGGTTCTTGGTGGTATAAACGTTCTGCAGGTAGCAGAAGGATGACTTACCCGAAGCAAGCACCTCGCTAAAGAATGCCTCAAGATCTCCACCCATAAGAGCCGCCTTCTGAGCCGCTACTCTCTTATTCTCCGCGAAGAAATGGAGCGCGCGGAGAACCGCTCTGTCGCCTACCTCCTCGCGAAGCGCGGGGATAGCCGCGATAAATTCCTTCTCGTCGACCTCACGGAGAACCTTCTTGCCGAAGTACGCCGCTGCCGCCTTCATCTCTGCGGGAACCGATGCGTAATCATCTGTAAGGTCAGCGTGGTTTCCGCCCGTATTTACGATACAGAGATTGTAGCCTGCCGCCGATATATCAAAGTCTACCTTGTCAATAACGGGAGCCTTGGGGTCCTCAAAATCAATAGCCACGATACCGCCCACAGCACAAGCCACCTGATCCATAAGTCCGCAGGGCTTGCCGAAAAATACGTTCTCGGAGTACTGAGCCAGCTTAGCTATCTCAACGTTATCTACCTTTCCGTCGTTATACATATGGCTGAGAATGTTTCCTACCATATCCTCAAATGCGGCGGAGGAGGAAAGTCCCGAGCCCTTGAGAACGTTAGACGTGGTATAAGCATCAAAGCCGCCTATTGCGTATCCGTCCTTAAGGAAGCCCTGACACATACCGGCTATTATAGACTCGGAGGTGCCGAATTTTGCCTCTACGGGCGCGGTGTAAGCCGCAAAGTCAACTACATCCTCGGGGAAGCCCTCGCTCTTTATGCGGATAACGCTGTCGCTTCTCTTGGCAGCTACTGCTATTATGTCGAGGTCTATGGATGCCGCTACCACGCAGCCGTGGTTGTGGTCGGTGTGGTTGCCCGACAGCTCGCTTCTGCCCGCTACCGAGTAAAGGGTTATATCTCTGTCCTCCCCGTAAATAGCCGCAAACTCGTCTATTGCCGCAGCGTAGCGAGCCTTCTGTGCGGATACCGCAGCCTCACCGTAGATGTGTGTAAGTACGTTGTCTATACCGCCTGCGGCGATATGAGCCTTCATCTGCTGAATGTTCATAATATATCTCCTGAAGCATTTAAAATTTTTCCGCTTATATTATAACATCTAAGCGAATTTTTTTCAATGATTTTTTCAGTTTATTTTAATTTTATTTATATTTTCTTTTCAAAATCCAACTTGCTATTGAAATTTTGCCTGAATTAGTGTATAATAAACCTGTACTTTTAAAAAAGGAGGCACTAAATGAGTTATTTCAAAAAATTCACCGACATGTGCGCGTTCATTGGTGCCTTTTGTGCCGCTGTATTTTTTATAGTGAAATATATGAATTTTGACCCTGTTATCTCCGAGGAAGCCCCCGGCAAGCTGGAGCAATTTCTTGAGCCCACCTCAAAAAGCGACTACACTATGCTCCTGCCGTTGATATTGATTCTATTCCTCTCTGCGATTTTGGGCTTTGCTCTGAGAAGGTTTCCATTTGTTTGCTTCGCCTTCTCTATTGTACCCGCGCTGTACGTATCCTTTATGTTTGAAAAGGGAGTTCTCTACGAGCTTATAGGTATAATGGTCATAGTATGCGCGCTTCACGTAGTTGGAAATCTTGCGGAGTGCGCGGTTCGTGATAAGGAGGACGGAAAGCACAGACTCTCCGCCGCCGCTAAGATATCCTCGCTGATGGGCGCGATACTCTGCTTCCGTATCATAAAGCTATCAAAGCTGACACCCCCTGAGGACACAGAGGGCCTCACCCTTTTTGAAAAGGACATACTCCTTGATTTCAAGCCACTTGACGCCCAAATAATATCAAAGCTCTTTTGGATGTTTGTCATTTTGTTAGCCGTAAGTATTTTGTTATATAACGTTTATTTTATAGACGCAATCCTTTCGATAGTTCCCGCGGTGTACGCCGTACACGCTATGCTCTCGGACAATCTCGGTGCCGCCCCGTCCGTCTTCCTTGTAATGACGGTGATATGCGCGGTCAGCCACCTTGTTCTTACGGTGTTTGAAAACAACCTTTCAAGAAAAGAGCAGTTTGAATCTTCAATGCAATAAAAAAGAGCCTTTCGGCTCTTTTTTATTTTACGCGTTATCTCCGTCGAGAAAGATAACTATCTTTCTGTTGTTCTCAGAACCGATAGAGTTGGTAGACACACCCTCTATGTTCTGTATCTCAGAGTGAATTATTCTTCTCTCATAGGGATTCATAGGCTCGAGCATAACGCTCTTCTTGTATTTGAGTACCTTTGCCGCCATCTTTCTTGCAAGAGCGCGGAGTGTTTCCTCTCTCTTTGCGCGGTAGCCCTCTACGTCTACGCTTATCTTTACGTATTCCTCCTTCTTGCCGTTTACTCGCTTGTTAGCCGCGAGATTCGCAAGATACTGTAAGGAATCAAGAGTCTCACCGTGGTGACCGATAAGAATTGCAGCACTCTCACCGTTTATGGCTATTACGTGCTCACCGTTCTCTCCGTCGGTCATGGTGACCTTTGCGTCAAGCTCCATATCCGCAACCAGCTTCTCAATGAATGCCAACGCCTCTGCTTCCTTTCCTTCTGTGTATGTGGCGCTTATTTTTGCGTCGGTAGCACCTATTCCGAGAAAGCCCTTCTTAGCCTCCTCGATAACGGTATATTCTATTTTTTCAGCGGAGGGCGCTCCAAGCTCCTCCACAGCCTTGGCAACAGCCTCTTCAACGCTCTTGCCGCTTACTATAATTTCCTTTTTCACTTTATTATCTCCATTTGTCCTTATTATTTTTCGTCAGACTTTTCTTCTTCGCCTTCACTGCTTTCGGGCTTGCGCTCATCCTCTTTAATAGGCGCGGCTGAGAGAATTCCCTTCTTCTTACCCGCTGCCTGCTTTTTGGCTTCCGCCTCCGCTGCCTCCTGAGCCTCAAGGGCTTCCTTGTGCTTTCTTGCCGCCTCGGCAGTATCCTCAAAGTCCTCGTCGTCTATATGATGGAGAGAACGCACTACCTTGCCGGATTTCTTGACCGAAGTACTCCTCTCAACACGCGCACCGACTTCCTTTTCAGCAGCTCTGTAATCCTCCTCGGTAAACTTGGGAAGAGGCATAGCGTAGTAAAGGATAGCCTGCTTAGCCACTCCGAGGAAGCTCTTGAATATCCAGTAAACACCAAGTGCTGCGGGAACTCCGAAGGAGATGAACACGCTGAGCAAGGGCATCGTTATATCCATCATCTTGTTAGAGCAGCCTGTCTGAGCCTGCTGAGCATCGTTTGCGGGCTGGTAAGAGAGCTTTCTTGTCATCTTCATACTAAAGAAGTATGCCAAGAAGGTTATTATGGGAACGAGAAGTATGAGCCATCCCGATACTGTCTTAATAGCGTCGAGATTCATACATTCCATAGGGGATACCGAAAGGTCCAGAACCTTGAAAATATTGAGGTTAGGAACGCTATTATATACCTCTTCTGTAAATCCAAGTCCCTCAAAAGCCTTGAAATAGCTGTAATCGTGCGCTCTTATCTGGCTGAGAACCCCCATGGTTCCTCTGCTGATATCTGCGCCAAGGTGATTAGAGATAGCATTTATAGCGTCGGTGCTCAATCCGCATATATATCTGAGCGGGTCGATAACGATATTATAAAGGGCTATGAGAAGCGGGAACTGTATAAGAAGAGGCAGACAACCGCTCATCGGGTTGTAGCCCTCCTTCTGGTAGAGCTCCTGTATCTCCTGAGCCATTTTTTGCTGAGTTGGTTTGTCGTCTCTGCCCGCATACTTCTTGCGTATCGCCATTTCCTTTGGGCGAAGACGAGCCTGCTTAATAGAGTTCTTTTGCTGCTTGATACCGAAGGGCAACAGGATTATCTCAACTATTATAGCGAATATCAGGATAGCGAACAGATAGTTGCCGCCTACGATATTACTGCAAAGCTTGAGAACCCAACCCAACGGCTTGTTGATTATGTCCATCATTTTTTAATTCTCCTCTCTGTTGGACAGAGTAGTGTCATTATTGTCTTTATCATTCTCCACATCCCTTTGATACTTCGGAATCCTTTTGTGCTTTTTTTCGGGAACGGGGTCATACCCTCCCGCGCAGAACGGATTGCAGCGCAATATGCGCCTCACCGTCAGCCAAAGGCCCACGAAAAAGCCACGTTTCATAAACGCTTCAAGAGCGTAGGCAGAGCACGTAGGCGTAAACCTACATGTGGGATTTCGTTTCAGAGGTGATAAAAATTTCTGATAAAAGCGTATGAGCCATGCGCAAACATACTTCATTTAATTTTCCTTACCGCGGGCATCGCTCTCGGGCACACCCGCCAAAGAAAGCATTTCAAGCCTTGAAAAAGCATATCTGAGCTCTCGGGCAACGTCGGTGCTTTTTTTGCTAAGCAACGCGCCGCGAGCACTTATAACGATAAGATTACCCGTCTTAAGCTCTGACTTTACCGTATCGTAAGCCGCGCGTATGACACGCTTCGCTCGGTTTCGAGCCACCGCTCCTCCAAGCTTTTTTGATACCGAAAGTCCAAGTCGGTTAACTCGCTTCTTCTGGGGGTTCGCCTTTGCCAGCCTGTCCGCCGCCAGATCGCGCAGCACGTAGACCGCCACCAGCTTTCCCACAAAGCTTTTACCCTTGCGGTAAGTCTTGTTATAAAGATGATTTTCTCTTATCGCAATGCTTTTCATTCCTTGCCTTCTCTTTCCTTACAGAATGTCGGCATTCTTCGCCTCAAACCAAAAACCCCGATGCTCACAAAAAGCAGGCGTCTGCTTTTGGGGGTCACCGGCGGTTTTATGTGTCAGGCTATCGAACATCAGTCCGACAAAATCAATAGGTCAATCTTTTTCTGCCCTTAGCGCGTCTTCTCTTCAATACATTTCTGCCGTCAGCAGTTGCCATTCTCTTTCTGAAGCCGTGCTCTTTCTTTCTCTGACGCTTTTTGGGTTGATAAGTTCTGAGCATTTACCTGCACCTCCTTATTTTTGTTTTAATTCCGGATCGTGTCTGGCCCGGAATTATCCGGAAGCGTGTTGCTGTTATAGCCAAAATAACGCTTTTACACAATGACATCTTATATTTAACCATATTTTCCTCTGTTTGTCAAGATGTTTTTTAATTTTTTCTTTCACTTTGGCAAACTTTTTTTACTTTGACTAAAATATGCGAAAAATCGTTGCACAGTTTGGTTTTTTGTGATAAAATGTAGGAAGTAAGAAAAGGCGGTGCATTATGGACATAATAAAGGAAGATATTTTCAGAAAGCAACTGAAAAAAGGGCTCTCGGGCGGATACCTCTTTTTTGGCGAGGAGGACTATCTCAAGAGCTTTTCTCTGCGTGCCGCCAGAGAAGCTGTATGTACAGACGAAACCTTCGCCGTCTTTAACGACGTGCGAATCGACCCTATGGATTATTCGGCATCAGCTCTCGTCAATGCTCTTATGCCGCCTCCTATGATGTGCGAGCAAAAGATAGTGACAGTCAGCGGGCTCGCCATATCGGATATGAAGCAATCCGAGCTGGACGAGCTTTGCGAAGTACTCTCTGCCCTCACCGAATATGATTATAACGTGCTTATAATATCGGTTCCCGCGGGTCTTATAGACGAGGGAAAGCTCCCGAAAGCCCCCTCGGCGGTGCTTACCGAGCTTTCAAAATACCTGACGCCCGTACAGTTTGACACTATTTCGGGGGCAAGACTGACAAGCTGGATAGGAAAGCACTTCGAGCATCACGGAGTCAGCGCATCTCCCGCTATATGTAATATGCTAATTGAACGCTGCGGAAAATCTATGTTCACGCTTTCCGCCGAAACAGAAAAGATATCCTATTACGTTCTTTCTCACGGGCGAAAAGAAATAACAGCAGCGGATGTAGATAACATCTCGGCATCCGTTATCGACTCAGACGCTTACGCGCTTACCAACGCCATACTGGACGGAAGATACGACGAAGCTATTGACGCGCTGAACGTTATGAGATTTAGGCGTGTGGAGCCCGTAATAATTCTCTCCGAGGTATCCCGCGCGGTTTGCGACCTACTGGCGATAAAAACACTGCAAGGCGAAGGACTTCCCGTAGGCGAGATTGCCGCTGTGCTTAAGATCAACGAATACAAAACCAAGCTCTACGCACAGGCGGCTGCCTCAAAATCCGAGCAAAAGCTAAAGCGCGCGCTGCTTCTCTGCTCCGAAGCGGACCTCGCGCTAAAGCTCTCCCCTCAGGGCTACACCGCGATAGACCGGCTTATCTGCTGTCTGTAATCAATTTTAAAAAGCTGATTCATTGTTACGTGAATCAGCTTTTTCATTTTACTTAAATTTTAAAGCGCGATATCGTTAGCTATCTTATAGAGCTCCTTGATCTCTGCGGTACGCTTATCGCATATAGCCTTCATTGCGGCTATATCCTCATCACCGTACTTGTCAAGGTCTCCGTCCTTAAGCTTTTTCTTGTACATTCTGTCTGTGGTCAGCGCGAATACGATATCCATAGGAACGTACTTTCCGTCCTCTTCTATAACTATGAGGTCGCTCTTGCCCTCAAGAAGAAGCTCCACTGCCCTGACGCCCATTCTGGACGCTGTCAGACGGTCACGAAGCGTAGGATTTCCGCCTCTTACAAAATGCGCAAGTCGCGCAAATCTTGTTTCCATAATATCTCTCTGACATATCTCCGTAAAATATTCGCCGTAAGGTATCTTGTTGCCGTTCTCATCGGTGTGGAATACGCCTTCGCTTACGACAACTATCATACCTCTCTTCCCTGCCGCTCTTGCTCTCTTTATTCTGTCAAGAGCCTCTGCTTCATCAAAGGGCACCTCGGGAATAGCAACAGCGATAGCGCCTGAGGCGATAGCGGTTCTTACCGCGATATCTCCGCAATCTCTTCCCATTACCTCAACTACGTTGCAGCGCGCGTGGGACTCGCAGGTATCCATAAAATTATCGAGAGCGTCAAGAACCGTATTCATAGCGGTATCAAAGCCAACGGTATAGTCGGTAGCCGTGATATCGTTATCTATTGTACCGGCAACTCCCACGGTGGGAATTCCGTGAAGGCTAAGGTCGGTAGCTCCTCTGAAGGTTCCGTCTCCGCCGATAGCAACTATTGCGTCTATTTTATGCTTCTTGCAGGTAGCGATAGCCTTTTGCATACCCTCCTCGGTAGCAAATTCGGGACAGCGGTCGGAATATATACAGGTTCCCCCGCGCTTGATGATACCGTTCACGGTATCCATAGTCATAGGAACCACCTTGTCGTTTATAAGTCCGCTGTAACCGCCCAGAACAGCAACCACATCAAGTCCCTGCTCAATTGCCTTGTCGGTGATAGCGCGTATTGCGGCATTCATTCCTGGAGCGTCTCCGCCCGATGTAAGTACGCCTATTTTCTTTATCTTATCCATATCATTCACCCTTCCTCTTGATGCAAAGCATCTTCGTCAGCAAAATGTCAAACTTTAGGTATATTGCCATTATTGTACTACACATTAAAGAAAAAATCAAGAGGTATGCAAAAAAAAGTTGACCTTTTACCAAATTATTTACTCGCTATATATTTCAGCACCATATCATACGCATTAGTGGCACTGACGGTGCGTATAAACTCCCTGCTTCTGTTGGAGGACAGCGACAGCCTTCTGAAGCTCTCCCCCTCCTCGGTGCTTATACCGAGATACACCGTTCCCACGGGAGCCTCCTCAGTTCCTCCCCCCGGACCCGCAATGCCCGTAGCGGATATACCTATATCGCTTCCCGTGCGTTCTCTGACCCCGCGCGCCATCTCCATTGCCACCTCGGCAGAGATAGCCGTATATCTGTCAAGAGTTTCGCCTTTCACTCCCAAAAGCCTTTGCTTGACCTCGTTGGTATACGTGACGCACCCGCCAAAAAACACGTCGGAGCAGCCGGGGATATCGGTTATTCTCTTGGCAATAAGTCCACCCGTGCAGGATTCCGCCGCTGACAGCGTAAGTCCGCTCTCATGAAGCTTCATTACCAGCGCGTTCTCTATGGTATCGGTATCTATGCCGTAAACGAAGCAGCCCACCTCGCTCTCGATTATCCTTTTTACGCACTCATCGCACATAGCGGCGGCGCTTTCCTTGTCGTCGCTTCTGGCAGTAACGCGCAGACGCACCTCTCCCGACTGACAGTAGGGCGCAACGCTGGGATTTTCCGACTCTGTAAGAAGCTTATCCATTTTTTCTGCCAGAGCCGACTCTCCTATACCAAAGAAATGAACGTTTCGGCTGACGATAGCCGCGTCACATTTCTTTTCCAGATAAGGCACTACCTCTTCATCAAAAAGGGGCATCAGCTCCACGGGAGGTCCGGGTAGCATTATAACGGTCTTTGACTCGTTTTCAATGGCAAGAGCGGGAGCTGTGCCGTACCTGTTTGGGAAAACTATGGCTCCCTCGGGCATCACAGCCTGCTTCTCGTTATTTTGAGTCATCACCCTGCCGGTTTTCTTGAAATAATCGCGGATAGTCTCCAAGGACTCTTGGTGAAGTCTCATAGGTCTGCCAAAAAATTTTGCCACTGTCTCCTTGGTGAGATCGTCCTTAGTGGGACCCAAGCCACCGCTCATAACGACTATATCAGCCCGCTCAAGACAAGCCGCCAGCGCATCGCAGAGCCGCTGAGGATTGTCACCAACAGCTACTTGGCGGTACACTCCTATTCCCAGCTCCGCAAGTCTTCGGGAAAGAAAGGCGGCATTGGTATTCACTATATCACCGAGCAAAAGCTCGGTACCTACGCAGAGTATCTCTGCTCTTTGTGTGGTTTCTGCCATAAATATCTCCATCAAAAATCTGTTTTTTCACGCTTTATTGTGCCAAACATTTGTTTTAAGAAAATAATATATTGGTAAATTTTCTGTGAATTTTAAGGATAATTCCCGCAAAAATCCGCAAATACTGTTAAAATGTATCTGACATCCAAGGGAAGGAGCTTCGGTAATGAAAGACTGTGATATCTGCCCGCGCAAATGCGGTGTTGACCGCTCGCAAGGCAAAGCGGGATACTGCGGCGAGAGCCATACGCTGCGCGTTGCCCGTGTTGCGCCTCATCACTTTGAAGAGCCCCCCATAAGCGGAGCTCGGGGCTCGGGCACCGTATTCTTTTCGGGATGCTCTCTGCGATGCGTATTCTGTCAGAACCGCGACATAAGCCGCCGAGGCGGTGCGGGAGCGGATATGACCGATGAGGAGCTGTACCGCGCCATTCTTGAGCTTCAGGACAGCGGGGTGCACAATATAAATCTGGTAACTCCCACCCATTTTGTTCACCGCCTTGTGCCTATACTTGAAAGATTGCGAGCAAGCAACGACCTCAAAATACCCGTAGTATATAATTCCGCGGGATACGAGAGCATCGACTCGCTCAGGAGGCTTGACGGTCTTATTGACATATATATGCCCGACTTCAAGTATTTTTCCTCGGAGCTGTCCGAAAAATACTCCTCGGCACCCGACTATTTCTCTGTGGCATCTGCGGCTATACAAGAGATGTTCAGACAGGTAGGCAGATATGGCTTTTCTCAAAGCGAGCCCGATATACTGCGGAGCGGTCTTATAGTCAGACATTTAGTTCTTCCGGGATGCCGCCACGACAGCATCGCCGTGCTGGAGCAGCTGTCATCTCTCCTTCCCAAGGAGGATATACTTCTCAGCCTTATGAGTCAATACACCCCCGAATTTGCTTTCGATACGCCCTATAAGGAGCTTCACCGCCGTGTTACCTCCTTTGAATATTCCTGCGTTGTAAAAAAGGCAGAACAGCTGGGCTTTGAAGGATTTATACAGGCGAGAGACTCATCTTCGTCAAAATTCACCCCCGATTTTAAATAAGATGATATTTGAGAAAGAAAATTTTTCGAAAAACTATTTACAAATAAATCCGTTTGTGTTATAATATGCGTGTATGTCGTTAACTCGGTATGCGGATATATGTATTGCCAAGCAATTTTTCACCCGCCGCCTGCTGTGTTATCGATAAATATATTTTTGAAAGGTGAATACCAAAAATGTTGAAAGACGAAAAGCAGACAATTATTGAGCAGTATGCTACACACGAGGGCGACACAGGTTCTCCCGAGGTTCAGATCGCACTTCTGACCTACAGAATAAAGAACCTCACCGAGCACCTCAAGAGCAATCACAAGGACCATCACAGCCGCCGCGGCTTGCAGAAGATGGTAGGTCACAGAAGAAACCTTCTCGGTTATCTCCAGAAGACCGACATCGAGCGCTACCGTGCGATCGTTGAGAAGCTTGGACTCAGAAAGTAATAGCAAAATAGTTGTCGGAGTGAAGAGTAAAGCTGTTTTTACTCCTCACTCCCTTACTCTTTATTTTACCCCTTTTTATTTCTTGCAGGTATTCTCACATCGTATTAGCAGTTAATCATTCGCCGCGCAATGCGGGCGGCGCGTGCTTAAGTGCTAAACCTTGTGAGATAATATCAATATATTTTTTGGAGGATATTATGTCTAATTCAATTAGCACACCCATCGAATTCAAGAATTACAAGGTGTTCCGCTATACCTTTGCCGGACGTCCCCTTGTTATCGAAACAGGTAAGATGGCAGGACTTGCTAACGGTTCTGTTCTTATCCGCTACGGCGAGACCGTGCTCCTTTGCTGCGCTACCGCGTCCGCAAAGCCCCGTGACGGTATCGACTTCCTTCCCCTCTCGGTCGACTACGACGAGAGAATGTACGCGGCAGGAAAGATACCCGGCGGATATCTTAAGAGAGAGGGCAAGCCTTCCGAAAAGGCTGTTCTTACCTCCCGCGTTATCGACCGTCCCATCCGTCCCCTCTTCCCCAAGGACCTCCGCAACGACGTTGCGCTCACCCTTACGGTTATGTCGGTTGACCCCGATTGCTCTCCTGAGATCACCGCTATGATCGGTGCTTCTACCGCTCTGGCAATCTCTGATATTCCGTGGAACGGACCTATCGGCGGCGTGTTTATGGGTCTT
>JAEIGA010003653.1_pt1 | contig 24008 bp, 20 predicted proteins | sample 9270691 | NCBI WGS metagenome assembly JAEIGA01 (sample SAMN17057246, study PRJNA624740) | gut metagenome | biome: biome; isolation source: fecal sample | host: Bos grunniens | place: China: Xizang | collected 2019 | reverse complement strand
TTGTAAGAGCAACAGTATCTTTACCCTCTGTAAGTTCAAGAATATTAGATTTACCATCTGCATCCACAGAAATATCAATATCTCTGATTACATCAATAGAACCTGTAAGAAGTCCTGCAGATTTTGCAATAGCAACAGCAGTTTCAAGTCTATCACCTGTAATCATAACTACCTGAATACCTGCCTTTTGAGCCTTTTCAATAGAACTCTTTGCTTCAGGTCTTACTTCGTCACGAATACCTACAAAACCAATAATTACAACATCTTCATTGATTGAATTTTCTGTCATAGAAGATTCACTATAACCAAATGCAAGAACTCTCTTAGCATCTTCTGCAAGTTCATCAATCTTCTTATTTACAACAGACATATCAATATCAACTACTTCACCATTTGCATTTAAGCACTTTGTAGCCTTTTCCAAAAGTCTTTCAGGAGCACCCTTATAGAATGTCTTACAAAGACTTTCAATTCTTGCCTGTGAGAACTTATTAGCACTATTAAATGCCTGTGATTCCTTAATTTCATACTCTTTTGTAAGAGTATTAAATGTATCTTCTGTCAAGAATTTCATAAGAGCCTGGTCTGTAGCATTACCACCTACTACTCTATGCTCACCATCAAACATAGCATTAGTATTTCTACCAATAGCAATATTCATAAGGTTTCTAATAGCATTATTTTCTGACTTATCAAAATTCTTACCATCTGCACCAAATACATCAACTACTTCAAGTTCACCCTTTGTAATTGTACCTGTCTTATCACTAAAAAGAATATTGATACTACCTGCTGTTTCAATACCTACTGCCTTACGAACAAGACAGTTATGTTCAAGAAGTCTGCCTGTATTCTGCATAAGTACCAAAGAAATCATAAGAGGAAGTCCCTCTGGAACAGCACAAACAATAATAACAATAGCAACCATTACTGCTTCAATGACACTCTTAAACACTTCAAGCCAACCTGTAGCCAACCAAGGCTCAATACCACCAGCACCTACAATAAAGTGAATAAGGTATGCAATAGAGATAATAATAGCACCAGCATAACCAAACTTTGAAATCTGATTTGCAAGAACACTCAACTTTTCTTTCAAAGGAGAAGTTTCTTCTGCATCTGCCATATCTTCTGCCATCTTACCCATCATTGTCTTCATACCAACCTTCTGAATTTCCATAAGACCCTCACCATTATAAACAATAGCTCCTTTGAAAAGACTATGTTTATCTGTGAAAGTATCACCTGTAATTTCTTCAGGAATTGTAAATCCTTCAGGTGCTTCAAACTTCTTACATTCCTCTGCTTCACCATTAAGAGCACTATTATTTACTCTTAAATCACCTTGAACAAGAACACCATCAGCAGGGATTTTATCACCTGATTGAAGAATAACAATATCACCAACAACAATATCATCAACTTCAACAACTGCAACTACACCATCACGATACACTTTAACTGTATCTTTCTTTGTAGAATTTTTCAATTTTCTGTAAGCCTTATCAGAAGAAAGACTAGTCTTTGCAGAAATAAAGTTTACAAGAACAATGGCAACAATTGTACCAACAGGTTCAAACCAAGATACTGAATCCGCAGGAATTACACCTACAAGACCAAGTACATAAAGTACAATCATAAGAACTGAAATACCACAAAGAATTTTAATCATTGGGTCTCCAAAGCCCTCCATAAATGCTTCCCAAAAAGTAGGTGGTTCTGCCTCTACAATTACATTAGAACCAAACTTCTTTCTGCTTTCCTCAACCTCACTTGTTGTAAGACCTTTAAAAAGTTTACTCACTATAAATTCCTCCTATTTATTAGAATACTAACATATTATATCATACTTTTAAAGTTTTGTCAACTTTTTTTCTTAACTAATTTTAAATGATTAGATAAAACATTTCTTAAAAGAACAGGAGTTCCTTTAAGTCCTGATGGTATTAAGGACATCTTATCAGTTACACAAATATAATCAAGAACTTCACTACCCTTTGGTATAAATACTTTATCTGCAATCTGTAAGAAATCCTTATCCAACTTACCATCACCACAAGCCATTAAATACTTACAATTTAATTCCTTTGCTAAAAACTTCAAAGCATTTTCTTTTGAAATTTCATTAGGAATAATATATAGCTTTAATCCTTGTAAAGTATAAGACCAAATATTTTTATCTAATGTCTTATCCAAAAAGTCTAAAAACTCTTCAATATCCTTAGGGTTATCATTCATCTTCACATAATAAAATACACCATCAACACAACGCATTTCTTTCTCAAAAGCATACTTAAAAGGTGAAACAATATCAGGAATACTATTAAAAACATCTGCATATTTTAACATTACTTCTTTAATATGCTTTTCCCACTTATCATATTTCTTACCTTTATGTAATATAACTCCACCATTTGTTGTAATCGCATATTCACAATCTTGAATAGAAGATACACGTTTATATTGCTCTACTGACCTAGTAGTTACAGGTATAAAACCTAAACCACTAGTACCTTTTACTTTATCAAGTAAATTTAAACTTTCCTCTAACATATATGAAATTTCTTTACCCTCTAATGTCTCTATACAAACTGACTTCATACCTTCTTCAAGAAACTTTGAGGAAAACATTAAACTTCTATCTAAATCAGTAGCAAAAATATTCATCAAAATAACCCCTTGTCCTTAAATTCTCTTATTTTTTAACCAATCAGGATACTGGTCCAAAAGCATATCAAACAACTGTTCATCAGAAAGTCTTGCCATATCCTGTACTTTAATAAATCCTGTATTATCAACAGGTCTTCCTGTCAAATCATCAAGTCTTTCAAGATACTCAAATCTTTCATTTCCTATACCTACAAACTGAATGAAGATATTTTTATAAGAAGATTCCTTAATGATTTCATTTGTTGCTCTCTTATCGTCATTAGAACCATCAGTAATAAATACAACAAATGTAGGAATATGAGAAGTTGCAGCATCCTCTACAAAATACTTTCTAAGTACATCCTGAAGAACAGGTGAATAAGAAGTACAACCCATACGATATCCTTTTCTGATAATTTCCTCATTTACATAAGATTCAAAATTATTCAAATCCATAGATTCAAGTCTATGATAATTGTCATCAAAAATCCAAACATCAAGTTCACCATTATCATCAAAACGAAGTGCCAGAGGCATAAGTCTATTCAATGTTCTCTGAACTTCACCATTTTTATACAATCTTGACATTGAACCTGAATAATCCATTACAACAGCAACCTTAGCCTTATGTCCATCAAAATTGATACCTGATTTCTTTTCAAGCGAAATCAAAGATTTATCAAGTGAAATAACAGACTTTTTAAGACTAATACCTGCTTCTGTATCAGGAATTCTCTTTGTAATATCCACTTTAAGTGAGGGTTTTACTACCCATTCTGTACCATTATGAATATACAATTCCTTCACCCAACTACCATTCTTCCAAACTTCATACTCTTGTTCCCACTGACCCTGTGCATTCTGATATGCCTGACCTACTGCTCTTGGAGTAGTATCAACAGGAGTAGTGTTATTGTTATTACCAAAACCAAAAATACCCATTATTTTATCCTCCTAAAATATAATTTTTTTATTTATAATATAATTGGCGTCTCAATTTCACTAATAGTTAAAGACTTAATATCCTTAACATTAGGTAAATCAAAGTCCTTACCAACTAAATCACACAATGCAATATATGGTATATTTATACCTGTCATACAAGATTTATGTGAACCACCTGCCATTCTTGTATTTACTTCCAACAAATATAATTCATCATTATGATATCTCAACTGTAAATTATAAGGACATTTAATGCCTGTAACCTCTGCAAACTTTTTAGAGATATTATATAATGTTTCATTATATTCAACTGCTGTACTTCTTGTACCTACCTTATATCTTGAAATACCTATAAATCCTTTATTTGTATTCAGGCTATCAATACTTACTTCAGGACCTTTTAAATAAGGCATTACAATTAAGTCATCAAACTGCTCAACACTTGCTAACATTTCACATACCTTTTCATAAGTAATTTTTGCACCATTACCTATTCTTAATACTGAAATATTATCCACAACATCATCAATAACCCTAAATGAAGTTGCACCCTCATCCCTACAATACTTAATACAAATTCTGTCATCTACATACTTCTGTTTTAACAAATCATAAGCATTCTTAAACTGCTTAACATTATTTACAATAAACATTGTAGGTACTTTACAAATCTGATGCTTAAAAAACAAATCAGCAGTTTTCTTTTTATCCTCTAACAAATCCATAAGTTCTACATTTCTATCTACTAGAACTTTAACACCTATTTCATCAAATCTATGTAAATTTTCTGAAATAGCAACCCTACACCTACGAGGGAATAGTACATCAATTTTATGCTCTTTACAAAACTCAATACACCAGTCAACATAATCTGCATCTGATATTTCAGTAGGTTCTACATAAAACTCTTCTGCCATTTTCTGATAAACTGCATGTTCAGTTCTGCTACTTGCAATAATTTCAATAGAACTATCTCCTTGTTTCAATAATTCCATTAATCTATATGCTGTACTAAACCAATGGTTAAACCAAATACGCAAAATAAGTTCCTCCCTTTAATTTTATAAATCTGCAACTGTCTTGATAATACCACAGACATTATACTTTTTCAAATCTACATACTCAATGGGAACATTCTTCTCTTCACACAAACGCTTAATATGTTTCAAATATTTTTCATCTGCACCATTGCGTATCAAAACTCTATCAGGTAATCTTCTCAAAAGTACACGAGTTGTTTCACCAACACCTGGCTTAATCTTATTAACATCTTCAACTCCATACTTTTTACCTATTTCTTTTACTTCATCAATACCTTTGAAATTTTCATCCAACTCTGCAATAGAGGGTTTGAAATCATTTACAACTTCTTTTGTAAAATATTTACAAACTGTATCAATAAATTCAATAGACTTATCTTCATTAATATATTCTTCATAGAATACACCACCATGAAGTTCATTATCTGTCATTGTACTTAATTTAACTGTACGACTAACCAAACCACTTACTGTTGCATTTAGACAAGCACTTGGAATAAGAAAATCTTGACGAGTACCATAAAGTTCTGTAACACTTGCAGGGTCACTTAATACTGCTAAGTCAGCAGAAAGATTTTCAAGACCTTTGAACTTTTCTGCAAACCTATCCTTTAAGTCATTTACTGCCTCTTGAAGTACCTTATTTATTGCACCTTTTCCAACCCAACCATCTACAAATTGAATACCTTCTGGCTCACTTACTGTAAGAATATACTCCATAGCCTTAATGTCTATACCTTTACCTCTTATAATTGATATAGAATAATGAGGTACAGTAAAATTATATTTATACTGAATATATCTTTTCAAAAGAATACCAACGGGTGTACCTGCTCTCGCAAGGGAAACAATTACAAGTTTATTACCTTTTAATGCCCACAACTTATCTGCTAAAAGCATTGTAGCAACTGCTGTCTCATAAGAAAGAGTATTCAAAGCCTCATTATATATTTCCATATACTTTTCAGTTGGTTTATACTCCAAAGGTAACATTTCTGAATAATGAACCCCACTCTGATTTAACTTCTCTCTTTCAGCAGTATCTAAAATAGGTACTTTTCCCTTAACATCCTGCAAAAGAATTGTTACATCTTTTGCATCATAACTTGATTTTACTAACTTTTCCATAACCACCTTACACCTCTACAAACAGAATTTTTTTACTATTCTTACCTGCAAAATCACACATTTGCTGCTTTAAGTCCTCATTAATATGAGTATCTGAAATCACAACAATCTTATTATAATCACCATTTAGATTATACAAAAATGTCTTTCTATCACCATAAGCACTTGAAATACTCATACCATCCTTTATAATATAACCATCCTCTGCTGAAGGTGTAATAGGACTTCTTGTAGTTGCTCTATATGTTGCACTTTCACACTTATTATTTTTCTCATAATGATAAGCAATCATAAGTGGAATATACATATATTCTTCTGTTCCAATAAACATTACATTATCATCTTCATCAATGAAAGTATCAATTTCATAAAGCATATCCTTAACTATTCTATCATAAGATTTCTTAACATCTTTTGCAGAAATACCTAAACGAGAATTTTTATATTTTATATCACTAATACAAGTATCATCCTGATATGAGTGCTTTAAATCACTACCAAAATATTCAAAAACCTCATTCTCATCAATTACAAGTGACTCTATATTCTCTTTAATACCACCAGATACTAAATAAATCCTATCAATACTTTCTGTATTATATTTTTCAATACTTTCTTCATTCTGCCAATTTAGAATAGAAGCAACAGAATATTTACAATCTGAATTTATTTCTCTGAACTTATCAATAAAGTTAAGAATAGTCTTACCTGTTGTTATTTCATCCTCTATAAAAAGAACTCTATTAAATTCAGGAAGTTTATCATCACAATACAAAAACTGACTTACTGCATGACTATGTTCTTCATCAAAAGTAAATAACTTTTTAGAATCTACATATTCCTCCCTTGTAGTCTGTAAATGATAAACAAATGACTTTGATAATTTATCACTCTTTACCATTCTATTAGATACATATTCTGCAAGTCCTGTCGCTGTTTCTGCAAAACCAACTACAATTACTTTATCATCCTTATTAAGTTTAGATTCAATTTCTGAATAAAAACTATCAAATAATGTTAAAATCTTCGTTGGAGATTCTGGAATATGCTTACCCTGAAACCTATCCACAAAAAGATAATCTCTCTTTGAATTATTCTTTCTCTTACAAATATGTATTAAATCATTTAATGCAAAAGGACTTTTATTCTCTTTTACATCTATCAAATCTTCAACTCTAACATTATACATATCTTATTATTTATCCTCCACACCTGTATCTTCATTTGGTCTGCGTGTATTCTCTGTATCAATAGGCTCTTCTGCAAGAACACCATATACATCAGCCAAACCTATAATCTTACGAGCCCATTTAGAATGTGGTTTAACCTCATTCATCTTATTATCATTATAACCTTTCTTAACTCCTACAAGACCATTAGCCATACCAAGAATTGCTGTAGCATCTTTATACTGTTCATAAGTAACAATGTTATTTTCCTGAATGTACTTTAACTGTGATGGATGAATACAAGTCTTTCCAATAAAACCATTGAGTTTATCAAATCTCAATTCATTTTTAAGACCCTCACTCCAAGCACCTTCTACACCCTGACTATTAAAATATTCCCAAACAGGACCACTACATACATAATTACGAGCAAATACATTAATTATATCAGAAAGACAATCATTAATTACACTCATATCATAAATCTTAGCATCAATAGGGCGTCTAATACCAAAGATACCACTAAAATCTGTTGCACCTACTCTAATATTAAGAACATAGTCTGAAATAAGAACAAGTCTATCATTAATATAAATAAGCTGGTCCATACGACGCTGACGATACATTACATCCTTACTTTCAATAATAGGCATAATATAAAGAGGCCTCTTATTAGAAGTCAAGTTCTTTTCAAGAACTACCTTAAATTCCTCAATATAAGCATCACAATTACTCTTATCAAACTTTGGAAGATTAAAACCACAAAGCATACTAAATGCTCTTGTTCCACAAAGTCTTGCAAGTCTTGTAATCTGTTTAGGTTCTCTTACACGAATAAAAATAAGAGGAACATCATCAATACTCATTTCACCACTATGTACTGCATTATAAATGGTTGTTAAAGTTTCCTTTACACAAAGTTCTGCTTTTTTTACTGTATCATCACCAATAGCATCTTCCAAACAAAGACAAATTGAAGATACATTATGTAATTTCTTTGAAATTATATCTCCTGCAATCTTTGTACTTGTACCTGGTGTATAAAGCAAACCACCTACTGCATACTGTAATACTTCCTTTGGACTATTAATGTTCCACTTCATAGGCTCCATAGCCAACTTCTTATCAACATAACTAAATTTCATTTTTCTTTCTCTCCCTCTGAATTTTATCTTTATAATTTCTTTTTCTTTTATTTTCTTTTGCAATATTCTGATTTCTTAAAAGTTCAAACTTTTCAGTATCAGTCATATCACAAACACTAAGTTCTTTCAATATCTTATCAAACAAATCAGCACTTACCATAAGTCTATATCCACGAATATTAGTAATTGTTTGTGTAGATACTCCTACTCTTTCTGCTAATGTTTTAACAGAAATACATTGTTTTATCTGATTTAACTTAATACATTCTACAATATCTCTATAATTCATAATTGAATACCCATTTTCAATGGGTGTTTTACCCTCCATTCATTCAATTTAAATACATTATAACACATTTAGGTTATGTTGTCAAGTCCTAAACATAATTTTTTTTATTTTTTTTTCTTATTACTGAAATATAAATAAAAATGCACACTTTTAGTGTGCATTTTATATAAATTATTCATATTTTATTTATTCTATATCTTTATAATCTATAATATTATTATATCCATAAACCAATGCTAATAATTCTTTCTTATTCTCATCAGAAGATAAATTTAATTTTTCTAATTCCTTAATTACAGTAGATATTTCTAAATTATTTTTATATTCACTATCATTCATTATAAGACCAAAACCTACTACACTTGAAACAAATTTATAATCATCTGTATTTTCACTCAAATAATCCTTTTCACTTACTGTCTTTTCTATTAACTTACTTGTTTCTTCTCCATGTTCTTTATATCTAACACTTATTGTTAACCAATCTTCTGAATCAACTTCTACATCTTCTTGATATTTTAAATCTTTTTCATTTATTTCTTTCTCTGAATCTACCATTACTAATTCATATATAACTGTCACTTCATGTCCATATCCTACTTCACCTGCATCTTTTTTATCATTTTCAAAATCTTCATCTTCTAAATTTCTATTTTCATATCCTATCTTACGATACCCTTTAATATATTTAGGATTAAACTCTAATTGAAATTTAACATCATCACCTATTGTTACCATTGTTGACATTAAATCTTCTACTAAAACTTTATAACCCTCTTTTAATGTATCTATATAATAGTAATTACCATTTCCATTATTAGCAAGTGCTTCCATTTTACTATCTTTATAATTACCTGTGCCAAAACCTAATACTGATAAATAAACACCTGTTTCTCTCTTCTTTTCTATTAAATCTATAAGTTTATCCTCAGAAGAAATACCTACATTTAAGTCACCATCAGAACACATTATAATTCTACTATTAGAATGCTTTTCTTTATATTTCTCTGCAACTTCATAGGCTTTTTTTATTCCACCCTCACCATTGGTACTTCCACCTGCTTCTAATGATTCTAAAGCTTCAATAATTTTTTCTTTTTCACTTCCATTAACACCATCTATAACTACCCTATCATTACTTGCATAAGTTACAATAGAAATAGTATCTTTTTCTGTTAATTGTTCAGTTAATAATTTTAAAGATTCTACTAATAAATCCAATTTATCATAACTAAACATAGAACCTGAAGTGTCTATTAAAAATACAATATTAGAACCTTTATGCTCTTCTTTTGGTAAATCTTTTGCCCTCACATTTACAGCCATTAATTTTGTATCTTTATCCCAAAGAGTATCACCTATCTCCGTTGTAATTGCAAACTTACCATCTAAATATTCATATGTTTCACTATTACTAAAACTATAATCAAAATAATTTAACATTTCTTCTATTCTTACATCATGAAATTCCTCTTCATCAAAATACTCTGCTGCTAAAGAATTTTTTATTACTTTTCTTATATTTGTATATGACGCTGTATCAACATCTGCTGAAAATGTACTTAAGGGATTATTTTTTACACTTAAATATCCTGCTTCTTTTACATCTTTATATTCACTTGTATTAAAATCTATTACTTCTGTTGGATATACTTCTATACTTGAATCAACAGACTCGCTTTCAAACAAATCACTTACAGCGCCAGATAAGGAATCCATTAAACTAGGCTTTGCAGCTGAATACAAATCTGCTTTTGTAGAATTAAAAATAAGTGCTAAATCCTCTTCATTATACATTCTATTTCCAATAATTGAATCTTTCTGCAAATAAATAGTCTTTAATACCCCATCAACTAATATATCCATAGGTATCAAATATTCATTTGTTGGATACAAAGTATAACCTGTTTCTTTTACATTCTCAAAATTTACTTCCTCATTAGTTGATTTTAGAGATAAATACTGAAATACTTCATCTTCTTCTGAATAATTAATAACTTCTAAATTCTTAACACTTTCCACATCTACTTTTTCTCTTTCTATTACTTCTACCTTGTCAACTATTTCTGGTTTTTCAACAACAGGTTTCTTATCCACAGTACAACCTGTTAAACATCCTATTGACAAACAAACTGTCAATAATAATGATAATATCTTCATACTACTCCCTCCTAAATTTATACTATTCTTCTATTAAATGCTGCTTTTAAGTCCATTTCTTTCATTATTAAATCCTTTGTAAAAGAATAACCTTTTATACAATCAATAGTTGTTGGATTTATACAATATCTTGTAAACACACCATCAATAACATCTGTTTTAGATGTACTTTCATAAAATACTGTTTCTGGTTTACTCACCAAAGGTGGATATAAAATAAAAGCATAAACATTTTTATTTATCTCCCTAAATACGTGCATACCCATAACAATCACTCCTTTTATTTTCTTTTAAAATATTATTTTTTTATGTTACTATATTCCAATACATGCCAAGCAGAAAAAAGGTGATAATGTATATCTACATTATCACCTATAACATTTTATTATAATTAACCAACACAAGCAAAAGGTGTTGCATATATATCTTCATTTGCAGCCTTCATCTTCTTAATATGCTCATTTGTTTCAAAGCAATAATAATAACCCTCTATACTTGCCGCACTTATGTAATACAAACCTTTACCAAAAAATTCATCTGGTTCAACTGCAACATTTACAACTTCACCATTCATATTTTTCATTATCTTTTTTTCATTAAAGTATGTTTTTAAATATGCGGGTAACTGACCACCTTTTTGTAAAGTTAATTCAATATATACACTTTCAGCAATAGCATTACCATAAGCATCTAACTTTGTCAACCAACCTCTTATTACTTTTATAGGCTCATTTACATTTTTACAACTTGCTTTTCTAGCCATACTTATTCACACTCCTATCCTAAATAATTTATCATTTTATCATAAAGACTAAATGCAGTTTTCATAAATCCTGAAATATTATCAGCATTAGACTTACATAATCTTTCAAAATTATTATTCATACAATAAGTTCTAACATCAAGATTTAATGTTCTACACAACATAAATACTAATGTTTCAGTAAGCATTTCTTTTTGAGATTTATTATAATTTTTTCTTCTCATTCTACTATGTACAAAACCCTCTACTATACCCTCTAATTGTTTATTATACTGACTTCTACTTAATACTACTAAATGGTTATCATCTAATAAACACCAATTCCTTGCATTACCTGTTATTTTCTTTTCTGGTATCGTACTAAATTGTATTTCAAAAGGTACACCATCTATATTTGTTGTTCTGTCTAATAAAATATTTACAACATTTGGTGGTGTTAAAGGTCTAACAGTAGGGTATTTTCTCATATTTATATATTTCTGCATTAAATCTCTCAAATCTTTTGTAGATTCAAAATTTGTTTCTTTTATAATATTATCTAATGTTCTTCTAGTCCTACTCTTACCATTATCCTTTTTATCTCTCAACATTTCTGCTTTTGTATCTTTATACTGTTGTATTAATTTATTTCTTTCTGTCTCTACTTTTGCTTTTTGTGTCTCAATTTCTTCTATACCAGTCTTATTTATATGAATAAGCTTCCTCATTAAAATATTATAATCTAATGGACCTTTCCAACTATGCCTTATTTCCTCTTTAACTGTATGAATAAGTAATGTCTTTTCCTTTGTTTCTTCTGTGTTCATTTTAACATCCACAACAATATCTTTTATAAAAGTATTTATAAATCCTATTCTATATTTTCCATTTTCAATAGGTGTTTCTGACGTATCTACAGCTAACTTATTAGCCTTACAATTTTCCTTAAATGAAGTCAACTTAAACTTCTCAAAATTAGCATCTGCACCTTTTGACTCAATATCTTTCAAATGCTTAACTAATGCCACATAATCAAGTGGTCCATCCCACCAATATCCTGTTTTTGTATCACCATTTTCACCCTGATAAATATTTATACAATGGTTTTTATCTTTTGGATGATTATATACAGCCACACGAATATACTTGATATAACTATCATCAAAATTTAAATAATAACAGCTAGAAACACTCTTTTCAGTCTTATTTCTATCTATTTTTAACCCCTCTTTTACTGCTAATTCCTTAAAAAATGTCAACTTAAACTTACCTTTATCATCTTCTAATTCTTTTTCTATATTATCAGTTCTTTGTTCTACAACTTCTGGGGCTTCTGGTATCTCTATATCATCTTCTATACATACCTTATCAACAACATAATCTAAAACTGTTGTTAAATATTTTTCAATCGCCTCAAAAAACACAAAACTTTCTTGTGCTGTAAATGATAATTCCTCATTCTTTTTTGGAACAGTTAAAAAGTTATTATAATTACCCTGTTGCCTTAATTTATTATCTATATACAAAGATATTGCATAAGATAATAATTCAAGATTAGTAGAATAAAACTTTTTATTACCGTCTAATTTTTTCGCTGAAGCATAATAATCAGTATCTACCAAGTCATTTGACAAAGAAGAATTAGACTTTCTACTATACTTAACAGCATTTGCAAATTCCTTTATTATTTTATTCTTCAATGAACCTAATGCTACTTTGTGTTTTTCATAAACTTCAAACATAGCATTAAGAGAATCAGTACTCAATTCATTTATGAATTTTTCTCTTGCATCCTCTATTTCTATAATTTTTTCTAATTCTGTATTATCTTTTACAGGTAAAGAATCTAATAATTCATCCAAATTTCTCTGAACTTCTGCTAATTCCTCATTTACAACTGAAATAGGTGTTCCCTCTTTTGTCTTTAAAGTTCTTAATAATTCTTTTGTAGCAATACCTATTTCATCATTAAAATTAACATTTATATTATTTGCTAATCCTGTATCTAATGAATATTCATTTCCTAAAAACTTATCTAAAAAATGATACCAACTTCGTACTATATTTCCTTCTTTTGTAACTACAAAATTCTTATAAGATTTATTTGAACTTCCAAAAGTTAAATCTGCTTTAACTCCTTCCTTTGTTTTTAACGAAAACAAATCAGCAGGAACATTTAATATATCCGCAAAATCTTTTAAGGCATCATAAGTATAATTCAAATAATCTTGTTTTTCTTTTCCACTATACTCTGTTCCATAATTTATATTAAGGAACTTAAATTCTTTTTTTACTTTATCCTCTGTAATATTTCCACTTCTATAAGTAGGTCCTTTTCTATATTCTCTTACTATATTAGCCATATTAGCTCACTCCTTTTTAAACTATTATGCTGTCAAATAACTTCAATTCTTTTACCATATCTGGTCTATATTGATAATCTTCCTCATTTATTTCTGTTACTATATTAACTTTTTTCAATTTAATACCTTTATCTTCTAAATATTTCAAGTCATTTTTCAAACTTTCAATACTATTATGAACACGCCCATGAGTTCTTTCTTTATCTATATACCCATCATTATCTACTGTCATAGAAAAATGAATATTTTTTATTCTCTTTATCTGTTCTTTTGTTAATGGTATGTTAAATTTCATATAACTTTCTGAAGCCTGTAAATGACAAATATCTAAACACATGGATAATTTATCACTCTTAAAATTATCTAATATTTTTACTACAGTATCTCTATCATAATTCCTTATACAAGTATCTAATAAAGAATTTTCAATTAAAAATCCAACATTTGTATCTCTAACCAATTTTGTTATATAATCTAAAAATTCTAAACCACCTAAATCTTCAAATGCTGTATAATTCATACGACCATGAAATAAAATATCTATACTCAAATCTTTATCAAAAGTATATTTAATACACTCAACTATTAACTTTATAAATTGCATTTCATATTTATAACTACTATGTAAAAAGCCTATATCCACATAACGTTCTGGTAAATGTAAAACTATATATTTTAATTCAGGTAATTTAGAATAAATATATTTCACACTCTCAAAACCTACCAAAAAATTTGCATTCAATAATTGAATTTCAACTTTATCCTTTATATATTTTAAAAATTCTTGTTCACCAATATACTGATTCTCATCTATTTTTGGTACTATATTCAGCATTCATTTACCCTCTTTTCTTCTTATACATATAAATCTAAACAATTACGAAAGTTTACTACAATATATCTAAAACCATTCATTTCATAATATTCCTCTAGCTTATTTCTTAATGTTTTTTCTTGTTTCTGTCTATAATCTATTTCTTCATAATATGAAGAACTATTCAAATAAACTTCATTTATAAATTCATGGTATTTATTATTAGCATTCTGTTCTGAAATTTTTCCAGCACCTCTATTTATCTCTAATTCTGTAATTCCATTTTTCAAATAAATAAAATTATCTTCTGCTTCTTTTCTTGTATCAAAAACAAATAAGCCATGAATTCCATTATGCATATTACGAAAATCTATACAATAATATTGTTTCTTAGCCATTAATGATACCCCCTTAAATCCTCATAATCTTTAACAACAGTACTCTTTATATGCTTCTTAAATAATTTTGCCATACCACATTTATGACCTAATTCTGATTCATCAGTCAAATGCAATTCATACATAGGGTATAAATGTTTATCTAATGCTTTAATCATTAAAGTTGCTATACCTTTATTTCTGCAGGTATTTAAAACATCTATATAAGCGACAGATTGCTCATTCCCCCATAAACCATACTTCATAATACCTATTATCTGACCTTTATATAAAGCAACCAAATAATCTTTTTCAGGCTCTCCACTAAACACATCTCTATATGTAAAATAATGAAAACCTACAACAGATGACATATTACAATCATTTATCCAAGTACCCTCAAACTCACCTGTGTTGTAATTTTCAAGATATACTTGTATATCTTTTGTCTTTAATCTTTTTATAACTACTTGTCGTATGTCAAGTAGTTGAGGTAAATATTTCTCTTCTATTTTATCTATTAAAATATTGGCATTACCTCTTGTTATGTAACATCCACTACTTAAAACATATCTATAATTTTTATTTATTTTACTACTTAAATTTATAAATTTGTAACCATATTTATCTATATTTTCAACATTTAAATAATCAAAATAAAATACACTATTATCCATTACTGTTGAAATTAAATTACAAAATTTAATTATTAAATCATAATTTCTAATATAAATATTATATATAAAAGGAATACCAAATGTATTCTTACTAATATAATAAACAGAGACTATTTCATTTCCCTTATAACCTATTATATAATTTTTATAATTTTTAGGTTCTATTTTATGTAAAGATTGTTCAAATTCAACAAGTGAATAATCTGTCTCATCAAAACAATCATAACCTTGTTCTGAAACATAATCATTTAAATAATTGTTCAAATGTTTCTTCAATTTTATAATATTCTTATTATCCATTTTTTCAACACGTAAATCAGGTTTTACAAATACTATATTATTTTTATAAACCTTTGCATTTTCTATATTCCCTAATGATATTTCCTTCACAACATCTGAAAAAACCATCCACGATTTTTTACCCTCTTTTTCAACCATATATAGTTTTTTATGACTATTTGGAGTTACTTTAACTTGAAAACTACCATTTTGCTCTAAACATATACGCATTTGTATCACCTCTTTGATATAAAATAAAAGTATATGTATTTTTTTATGCATACAAATAACTTATTTTTGTATCTATAAAATTTTAATAAACATATTATACAGCAAAGCAATTTTCTATTTTATTTATTATAAAAGGACAATTCTTTAACTCATTATTTAGTTGATTAGGTAAATATCGAGAAGTACTTCTCTTAAACTTCATAATATCAGACCACTCTAATAACTTTGCTACAAATTGTGAACAAAAATATCTATTCTCAAATTTTATAGGTATTCTTACCATACAAGAAAATAAACCTAACCAATTATACTTATATTTTTTCTTATTATTATTTCTTTCAAATTTTCTTATTAACTTACATAACTTTTTATATTGCCTATTTGTTACTTCCAAAAAATAACAAATATTATTAGACATCTTATTTTTATGTTTTTTGGGATATTCTCTTCTAAAACCTTTTGTATTAAAAGCATAAAAATATTCCTTTTTATCATCTAATGCAATAGAAACATGAGTATAACCAAAACCACTTGTTAAAGCTACTACACGAGATGCCCAATCAGTATATGTACTAAACAAAATAGAAATAATATGTTTTTTATCTTCTTTTTTCTGCTTTTTTATTTTTCTCTTTTCCTCAACATATTGACTTATCCCTTGTTTCAAATTTTCAATACTCATTTAATTAAACCACCTTTACTTTGCAACAAAATATTGCACCTTTTTAATATAACTACTTTTCAATACCCAAAATGTTGCTTGAATATATCTTCCTCTACAAAACCAATCTGACTCATAAGGTGTTATATTAAATACACCCTGCCACGATTTTAACTTTTTTTCTAATTTTTTTTCAGGAGATAATCTATCATAATATTTATGCTTACTATCCCACTCTTCTTCATTCATAGAATTATCAAAATACCAATCATTTAATATAAAATGCCACACATCATAATCACTTAATACTACTTCATTATCTGGGACTTCTAATTCAATACATACACACTTTGTACCTGGTGTATCATAACCTGCTTGTCTTAAATCAGGCTTCTTATATTGCCAATCACGAGTATGCCAAGCCCAAACAGGATAACTAACACCATTTGGTCTTTTACCTATCCTCTTCTCCATCTCAATTATCAACCAATCATAAGAACTTTTAAAATTTACTTCTTTATCTGAAATATACATAGCCTTTTTAGGATTACAAATATAATAACCTAATCTATTTATCTCTTCCAATACTTCTACTGGTTGTATAGTCCATAATCTCATAATTAACACCTCACACCTTTTTATCTATTAAATATACACCATTTTGTATCCTTTTATGCCCACTTTTATTTTATTTTTGCTTTTACAATAAAAAATTGCCTTGTAGAAAAATCTACAAGACAACTCTTTAGAAATATATAATTTCTCAATAATCCTCTTTTTAGAAGATTTGGATTTTCGCAATCCAAATAATATAAACCTTACAAGCACACAACTTCAATTGGTTATGAGTCTAAAAATTTATTATGTAAATATATTAATTCATACTCTTATCTATATGATTTATTTTCCTACTTTCAATATTTAAACCCACACTTAAAATAATTTCAATTATAGAAATTAAATAAATATTTAAGAAAATAAATATTACTTATAAGATTACAAGCAAATAAATCCACACAACATTACTCATACTTCTTATCCATTACCGTAGATAACTAAATTATCTAATGATTCGTCTGGCTGTATAATAATTTTTATGACTTGACAAATCTACTATTCTAACTACATCACCTGAATGTGGTGCATGAATCATTTTACCATCACCAATGTACATACCAACATGATGCACATAACCACCTCTTGCAAAAAAGACTAAATCTCCGTAAGTCAAATTTGCTCTGTCTACATAGACTCCCTCTCTGGCTTGGGAACTAGCAGTTCTGCTAATACTTATACCTAACTGTGCATATACATACTGAACAAGACCACTACAGTCAAAACCTCTTGGTGAAGTTCCACCCCAAACATAAGGTACACCTAAATATTTTTTAGCAGTTTCTACTGCCTGAATATTTAATGGTGGAGTTTCAACTATAATTTCCTCTATTATAGGGTTCTCAGCTACAGTAGTTACAACTTCTACTGCATTATTTACTGCTGGAACTTCTTGTTCTACAACTTCATCTATTTTAACCTCTGCTACTGCATTTAATGTAGGCGCACCTACTTGCTCTGTTGTTATTGCTATTGAGGGTTCTACCCCAAATACAACTTCTACTGTACTACCATCTACTTCAACAGGAGTAGCAATTACCATTGAGGGTATATTAAATAAAAATTGTAAAGATATGTAACAAGCAACAGCTAAAAGAACAATAATCATAAGATTCTTATTCTTTAAGATTGTTTCTTTTAAACTTCGCAAAAAAATCCTCCTTATTTTATCTCGCAACAGCGTGTGTAGGTCAACACTATCACTTGCCAATTCAACCTGTGTGCTAAACAAGTCAGCCATTCTTGTAAAGTTCATACTAATTATTATAACATATTTTAAATCAAAAGTCAACAAGTCAAAACCAAAAAAATCCAAAATTGATAATTTTTTGACAAACAAAAAAGACCTTTTACTGTTATATCAACAATAAAAGGTCACATTTTTTTATAAATTATTTTCTTCTATATCCCTCTTTATTACCCCAAAGTTCTTCATTTATAGAATCATACTTTTCCTGAATTTTTTTCTTTTTGTTTTTCTCTATAACTACTACTAAAACAACTAAAAATAATATTAAAAATAACTTCATAATTACTCCTTACAATAAAATACTTCTTCCATCTTTTCAATTACTTGTTCAAGAATTTTTATTTCACCCTCACAAGAATTATCTCTATTATTATCTTTATACCACGCTAATTTCATTCTCAATTCTTCAAGATAATTCTCAAGTTCATCACAACACCAACTTGAATTATTTACCCTATCCATTACTACACCACCTAATTTTTAATGAAATCTCTCACCTTTATAAATAAAATCAGCATTTGGATTTTCTCTTTGCTTTTCCTCTATCATAGCCATAACTTTTTTAGCCTCTTCTACTTCAATTCCATAATCTTTTAATACTCTATCACAAAGTTCTCTTGTAAATTTACCATAATTTGAATAAATTTCTCTAACTACTTCCTGTGTTTTAGTTTCAAGTTCTTTTCTTATCTTTTTCTCTGTTCTCTTTGTATAAAAATAAAAACCTAAAAGAAAAATACCAACTAATACCGCAAACATAAAAACACTTATAATATATGACATAAGTTTAACACCTCTTTAACTATTTTTCTTTATTATATCACACTTTTCATATTTTGTCAAGATATTTAATATAAAAAAAGAGAGATAGTATATAAAACTATCTCTCTACAATCATTATATTTTACTGTCTTGTAGTATCTGTTATACTTACATTTGGTACTAAATAAGCAGCACCTTGATATCCTAGACTTCTATCTGTTATTTCTATTCTACTAGACATTTGAGGATTATTCAAACTATCATATTCAAAATATGCTTTTGTTTTTGTACCATTTGGTAAATCAATAGGTAATTCATATTTCAAATAGATGTGTCCTCTTGCCATCTTATTAAAGAATTCTGTCTTATTAATAGGTGTATTTAATCCTGTAATTTGCAAAGATAACTTATCACTAAATGATATTGAAGGAACATTAAAGTTTGTTACATACTCTTTCAATACCAATACTGTTGTATCCTCACTATACCAATTATCTCCTACATTGATTTTAGCATAATCAGGAGTTGCTAAACCACTATTTTTTACATTTCTTTCCGCATTTAATTTATCAGCATAAGTTTGTTCTGTCAAAGGGTCTGAATTACTTGATTTATGCTCAAAAGTATTAAATACAGTTTGTGATTTATCATGACTTTCATTATACAATTTTGATTCTATCAATGCCTGGTACACATCTAAATAACCTGCTTTTGATTTTAACTGCTCAATAGATATGAAATTACTTTCTCCATTTAATTTAATACCAATTAAATGTCCACCTCTAACAAGTAACTGATGTGTAAATACAGTCTCACCTGCTTTTACAAATGATTTTGTCTGTTGTTGTTTTACACCACCATTATATGTAGCACCATCATTATTCATAAACAATTTTTCATAAGCAGTTGCCTTATCATTATTTATACTATTTACTAATTTAGCATGCTCATCTTCTGGTTTATATCCATTCATACCCCAAGCATTTTGAACACCTAGGCTATCATTATAATCAAGTGCAAATGTCTTAACAGTCAATAATGAGGCATTATTTTTAGTATTATCACGATATAATTGGAAAGCAGTATTTACACCTGCACCTTTATATATTACTTGCTTTTTCTTATCCTCATTATTAAATTTATTTTTAGCTGTCAACGCTCTACTATCCGTAGCAACAGAAGAACCTGTACTATTTGGTTGAACATAAGTTTTAAATCTTAATGTTTGATAAAAGACAGGCTTAATCTCTCTTGCCTTATCTCCTACTACCCATTTTATACTCTCTTCACCATTATCATTAGCAAATAACATACCATATTCAGGATATACTTTCATAGACGCACCTGATTGATAGCTATAACTTGTATACGCATTTTCTTCTGTTAATTTAGGCGCTACTGTTAAAGCAGCATAACTTTGTGGTACATATCTATCAAATGAAGTAGTTAAATTATAATTACCTGTATAATAACTTACACCTGAGGGATACCTATATTCAGGTGTTGTATAACACCCGCAGTGACCTGAACAATATTTACCACCACAATAATAATGATAATATATACTTCTTTCATGAGTATAACTATCTTTATTATACACACCATATCTCAATAAACCTATTTTACTATAATCACTAACTGAACTATTTGGAACATAAGCAGTAGAAATATTATGTTGTGATAATCCATTTTTTGTACTTTCATTTGTCTGCCATTGTGCTGCAACTAATCCTGAAGTAGCTGTAGATTTTATCATATTAACAATACCATCCATTGTAACATAAGCAGAAGTCAAACTATGTGTTATAGATGGACTACTCTTTGGAACTGCTTTACTATGGAATGTTGTATTAGCAAGTGTTGAATTATATACTCCTAAATATCCATTACTTATACTATTCATACTCATATTAGAAGTAGTATTTGAACTTGCTGTTTCTTGACCATTTGGATTAATTGTCTTGAAATTATACTTTCCAGATGGTGTTAATGTAGAAGTTGCATGTGTTGTTTCATCCGTAGTTAAATTTAAATTCATACAAGCATAAGGAACTTTTGATGGGTCAGTAACTAAGCTAGCAATACTACTATTATATTTAGATAATCTCCATTCAGGTACTTTATCTGAAACTGAAACTGCTGAACCTAAACCACTACCATGACCTGAGGGGTCACCACTACCTAATGAACTAGGGTCTGGCTCTTCATAAGGCATATTTATTCTCCATTTAACATATAAATTATGAGTACAAGGAGAACTAGGATAAATCTTTGGTTTTATATTATCAATAGTAGTACCACTTATTGCATCACCGTCTTTTATAGGTAACACACCATTTGAAACATTCTTAAATGGTAATTCCTCATCAGTTACCCATTCTACTAATGTAGGTTCACCTGCACTTTCAGGTAACGCAATCACAGGTTTCTGAATAATTACAGCACCCCACTCATTATCTATAAACTCTTCCCAATCTTCCTCAGAAACTTTCCATAATTCTTCATAATTATAATTTCTTTGCAAATCAACTGGGTCACAAACTACATAACTTTTCTTACCTGATGGATATACTTTTTCTACCACATTTATTTGTTGAGGTGTTGGATATAATATATAACGATAAACAACAGTATTAGGAACAGATGTATCTATTGTACCATCCTCGTTCTCTGGTATATATACAACACCTTCTTCTCTATCTATACTACCCAAGAAAGTTTCATCATAATATGTTAATTTTTTTGCTTTCTTTGTAGATAAATAATCCTCATCTATATTATATTTTTCTCTCATTTTTGTAACATCTTCATCTGTAAAACGTCCGTCATGATTCAAATCAAGAGAATCTAGTGCCAATTCTCCCAATTCAAACTCTATGGCTGCTTCTTTTACAGATTTTCCACGCAACTTCATAACTGCGTCAACCATCTTATTTCCATATCCTGTACTATTTTCATCTTTATTTAATTTGAAAATTGTCTTTACTGCCTCTGTTACTATCTCAACACTTTCTTCATTTTTACTATCTTTTTTTATTTCTTCTATAACATCACTATTAGTATACATACCAAGTACATAACCAAAAACTGTTTCATCTACATTACTCTCTGTTATACTTCCAGCAGAGCTAGTAGGTAATTTAGTCGTATCCCAAGTAGTTGTACTATCCATTCTAACATTTGTTGTTATAACATCATTTAATATAGCTACACCAACTATACCATTCTTTGCATCATAAATATCATAAGAGGTACCTACAATAGGTACATTTGTTATAGCATTAGGTTCACCTGTCATAACATAACCTTGACCTGAATATTTACCCCAAGTTTCTAATGACTTTTCAGTATAATAAGCATAATCTGGTAAATCATCAACAGTTGCATCCCTTAACTGTTCATATTTAAGAGTACCATCATCATTGACACCAACTATTTTTACTATTATATCAATTTCACGTGCTTTTGTTATAGTTTGTTTCCAAACTTCAGGAGAACTTATTACCCACATACCTAAACCTGTAGTTGCATCATCTAATAAAGACTCACTATAACTTGTATATAAATCTCCACTATTTATATTCATACATTCTTCAGGTCGTTCTAAAAACATAGAGTTCGCAATCTGACCAACACCTGCTGGACCAAAATTTTTAGCCAAAGATTTTGAAATGTTACCTTTTACTTGTCTGTGTTGTGCTGCAAGTTCTTGATAAGTCATAACTGCAAAGGCACCATCATATCTTCTATACATACAAGGTTCTATAAATATTTTATATGCACCTTGTTCTGAATCACCATATTTTCCCATTAAATAGTCATCAACACTTAAAATAGGTCTATCAGTTGTTGAATACCCAAACAATCTATTTTGTTCATTCATATACCAAAATAATAAGTTTAATATATAAGGATTTTGATAAAAACTCTTTAAATACTCATTATTACTAGTTTTTTCACCATCTGTAACACCTGCTGTTAACCCAGGAAGTAATAACTTTACTCTTTTCGCAGTTAATGGATTTCTAAGTGATTTATAAATATTTTTATCCTCATTTTTTATAAGACTACCTTTTGCAGGTTGAACTGTGCCCAATAAATTTTGTGTACCACTACCTGGATTTTCCATATCCATTATACGATTTAAAAAGTCTTGCATTTTAATATTAGATTCAGTATCTCCACCTGCTATACCATTCTCATAATATTTATTAATTACATGATTATTTAAATCTTCTATATCCTGTTGATTAATTGTAATATCTGACATACATACATATCTAAATGGTGTACTAGCACCTACTTCTGTAAAAGTACTATTCCAATTCTTTTCTTGTCTTACTAAAAAGAATGGGGCGTACCTACCAAAATATTGAGGTACTATTTGCTGTTTATTATGATACATATGAGAACCCCTTATATAAATTGGTATATCTGTTAAAGATACTGCGTCCTCCCATCTATATACAAATTTACCATGCAAAAAATCAGATTTTGCTTCATCAACTGGAGCATACACACCTGTTATTTTTAAACCCCACATTGTAACATCTGTCAATTTACTATAATCCGCACTACCTGCACCTGTACTTTTTGGATATGTAGTACCTATTGAACCATTTGTATATCCTACACCAAATACAGTAATAGGTAAACTCGTTAATATCATCATAAAAACTAAAAATAAACTTATTAGTCTTTTATTTTTTAATT
>JAEIGA010003652.1_pt1 | contig 24010 bp, 25 predicted proteins | sample 9270691 | NCBI WGS metagenome assembly JAEIGA01 (sample SAMN17057246, study PRJNA624740) | gut metagenome | biome: biome; isolation source: fecal sample | host: Bos grunniens | place: China: Xizang | collected 2019 | reverse complement strand
TGATAATCTGCCATAAAGGCTTCAATAGACTTTGGAGGGCGAGAAATAGCAAACGAGAATACATTCATACCATTAATCAATGTATGAATCGGAGCACGAACAATACCATTTCCAAAATCTTCATACTCGAAAGATTCTGGAGTAGCCGGATGGCGGAAACCACCATGAGGAGTCATCAAAGCTTCATACCCCTTTCCGTAAGTATGGAAATCCACCACAATGTCCGACGCTGTCGGATCATATTCTAATGCTACAGCAGTACCACAGTCACCAAACAAAGGCACACGGCTCTTGTCTTTCATGGACCCCATGCGAAGGGCTGTATCACCAATCAACAACAAGGCACGCTTCACATTTCCAGTTGTCAACAAGTTACCTCCTACGGTTACTGCGTACATACATCCACAGCATCCCATCGGAATATCCATACAGAAACAGTTTTCACTCAATCCCAATCGATCTTGCAAGATGCATGAAGTTGGAGGCGTTTTGAAATCACCAGTCACCGATTCAAAAAGCAGCACATCGATGCTTTCCTTCTCCCAACCCAAGTCAGCCAACAATCGTTCTGCAGCCGCTTGACACATATCCGAAGCGCACATTGTATCTGGTCCCAAATGACGCGACTTGATACCGACGGTATTGTTAAAAGTTTCCGCTTCTTCCGGTGTAAAGAAATCAAAGTCGGTTGTCTTCACAATATTCTTGGGAACAGCCGCAGCTACCCCAGCCATCTTTACATTTTGAATGGTCCAACTAGCCATGTTTACTTGTATTTAGAGTTCTACTTCATATTTAGCCATCAATGCCTTGCCCTTTTCATAAGAAGTCAGTTCCATAATGTCTTCCGGATCGAGCATGATATCGAATGCTTCTTCCAACAAGGCAATAATATTCAATTGGTGAACTGAATCCCAACCATCTACGCTATCCTTATCAAAGTTAGCACCCAATGCACTTTCTTCTACTCCAAATACTTCAATAAAAGCCTGATTATATTTTTCTAAATTTGTCATAACACTATAATTTTAAACATTTAACTTACTATACAATACTTTTCCTGCCTCATTCTTAGGGATGGCAGGAATGACCTTGATTTCAAAAGCCGTTGCTACCAATTTGGTTTTCTCTACCAACTCTTCTTTGACTGATGCTGTTAATCTTTCATCGGTAATATAGACGGTCATCTTCTCGTCATTACCTACACAAGCACATTCTATCGGGAATTTGGCCTTGATGATTTGTTCACATTCATCCAGCCCAATACGCATACCGAACAATTTCAGAAAACGTCCCATGCGACCAACAATATAGAAACAACCGTCTTCATCCTGATAAGCCAAGTCACCGGTTTTCAAGAAACCATTCCGTTCATCACCCAACAACAAGTCTTCACGCTGACGAGCATACCCCATGGTTACATTCTTTCCCCGATAGCACATTTCCCCCTGTACATTCGGTTCGGTTATAGTATTTCCTTCACCATCTATCAAGAACATTTCACCATTCGGTACGGCACGACCGATACTACCCATTTTGCTTTCCGCCCATTCAGCCGGAAGCCATGCCATACGAGCCGTACCTTCCGATTGTCCATAGGTAGCAATCCATCGCTTGCCTGTATTCTTACAATAATCCACAAACTTTTGATTCAATGCTTTCGGCATCTTGCCACCGCCTTGCGTCAATAGTTGTAAATCCGGTAAGTCCATACGGAAGAAACGCATCAAGTTCAGAATTTCAAAACTATACGGCACACCAGTAAAACTAGTAGCACGCTGTTCTTTCAAAAACTGCCAAAATGCTCTGTCCGTCATACTCTGGTTGGTTGCTAAAACGGTAGCGCCTGCATATAAGTGACTGAACACAATAGATAAGCCCATGGTATAATACAAAGGCAATACCAACAGAGGACGATCATTGCTTGTCAACTCAAAGAAAGTGGAAATATTCAAAGCAGCCGCTTCGATATTCGCATACTTGTGACGAACTAATTTCGGACTACCTGTAGAACCCGAAGTAGGCAACAAATGAGAAAGTTCTTCGTGAAGCGGACAAGGTTCATTCCCGGTAGAAAGCAATATATAACCATATGCTTCCATCACCACCTTATATGACTCTACCATCGGATTTCCCTTCGGTACACAAAGATACGGTGGACGATAAATTTCCATCAGGTTCTGGAACAATCCTTCTTCCGTATGCGCATTCAGAATCAGAGGAACTTGTTTCGCCCCCATGCATCCGATGCTCCATGCAATTCCTCCGACATTGTTTTCCGTAAGCAGGAACAACAATGAACGGAAAGGCATGGCCGATTCCAACATTTTGGAAAAATAACAAAGTTCTCCGTATGTCAGTTGGCTACCTTCCGCATCTATCGCAGCCAAAGCTTTAGCCGGTTGTTTATCTAATTGTAATATCATAAGCTCATTTAAATAGAAGCACAACCATCTACTCCCAAAATCTGTCCAGAAATATAAGACGCTCTATCAGAGGCCAAGAACGAACAAGCATTCGCAATATCTTCCGGTGTACCCAAACGGCCTAAAGCGATTCGTTGGATACGAGCATCAATCTTTTCACCACTCTGTTCGTACAATTCCGCAAAACGTTCTGTCTTCACAATACCTGGAGCCACTGCATTCACACGGATACCCATAGGTGCCAATTCCTTAGCTGCGGATTTGGTGAACGACATAATCGCTCCCTTCGTTGCCGAATAAGCCGACTGACCTGGTGAACCCAATACTGCTGTAACGGAAGCAATGTTCACAATGGAACCACCTCCATTACGTTGCATCAATCTAGCTACCAACTGAACCATTTCGATAACAGCAATCACATTCACTCGGAACATCAATTCCGTTTCCGGACGAAGAATCATACCAATTTTCTTATTGAACACTACACCCGCATTATTAACCAATACATCGATACGACCTTCCGCCTTGAATGTCGACATAAAGGCAGTCTTCACTGATGCAGCATCCGTTACGTCAAAATAAAGAGGAACGATTTTCGTCTGATATTTCTCTGCACATGCTACAGCCCATTCTTCCATTGCCCCTTCTTTCATATCGCAAGCATATACAATGGCACCATCTGCCGCAAACTGCTCTGCAATGGAACGACCAATACCTTGAGCTGCCCCTGTTATAATGCAAACCTTCTTTTCTAATAATTTCATTGTGATTATTTTTACTTTAAACTACGGCCACCGTCTATCACCAAGTTGGAACCTGTCACAAAAGACGATGCATCTGAAAGCAAATAAATGATAGCGTATGCCACTTCTTCAGGTTCTGCATAACGCTTTAATGGATATTGAGCCATATCTTTTGCTACATCTTCTTGACTCAACAACCGATTAGCGATTAAAGGTGTATTCACTCTTCCCGGATGAACCGCATTGCATCGGATACCTTTTCCAGCCAATTCCAGTGCAGCATATTTCATATAAGCACTCAAAGCACTTTTAGAAGCACCATAAATCCCATTTGCCGGTGCAATATTATTATAACCGGAAATAGATGCCGTGAACACAACCGAAGACGGATTTTTAAGTTTCTTTTTCTTGACCAAATGTTTTAGAAGAAGCATGGGCGAGAAACTATTTATTTTAAAAACATCTTCCAAAACATCCATGGAATAAAATTGAACTGGAAGCATTTTACCCATACCTGCATTACTTACACAACCATCCAATATAGGCAATTGCTTGGTCAATTCTTCGCAATTCTTTTCATCCGATAAGTCTGCAACTATATACGTATGATTTTCTCCTATCAGTTGTGCCTTGGTTTCAAGCAATGCTTCTTCATTTCTACCAGTCAATACCAACGTAGCTCCTAACTTGGAACACTCAATGGCTGTAGTGCGACCGATACCAGAAGAAGCACCGGTCACCAAAATAGTCTTTCCCTCTAAAGAAAAAGGATTGTACATTACAAACGAGATGAAACCATGTTAAACAAATCACCGATAGTAGTTTGATTCTTCATATCATCACCTGTGATAGTAATATTATATTCTTCATCAATCATAGTGATAACCAACAAAGCAACCAACGAAGTCCAACCTTCCAAGTTACGGAAGTTTGTATCCGCATTCAGCGTTTCCACTTCTATTTCATCAAACTGTTCTGCAAACTTTTCAATAAATTCATTCATTTCCATAATTTCTATCTTTTAAATTTTATTACATCAATTTTCTTGCAGGATTTCCCATAACGGTAGTTCCTGCTTTTACTCTACGAATCACAAAACTACATGCACCCACATGTGCACCATCTTCCACCACTACACCATGATTAAGAACGGAAGATGTATAAATATCTGCTTCATTACCTACTACCGTACCACCAACACAAGTAACATGCGTGTCAATTCGGTTCCAATTACCGATTCTTACATCATGTCCAATAACGGTATAAGATTGAATCATATTATAGTCACCTACTATAGCATCTGCACCGATACTAGTAAATGCAGCCACTAAATTTCCTTTTCCTATCTTCACATTAGTTCCAATACGCGCTGTCTTATGAATTAATGTTTGGAATTCACCCCCACGACCAATTATTTCTTCTATACATTTTTTTCGTGATGCTCCACCAATAGAACATGCAAACACATCACCTTCTTGAGGATGGTATTCCGATATTTTCCCTAAAATAGGTGGATATCCTTTAAAGCCATCTAATGCTTGAAGATTATCATCAATAAATCCTTTGATGGTGAACTCTATTCCGTAACCAATACTTTCACGAGCAATGTCGTAGAAAGTACGTCCCATGCCACCAGCGGCTATGATTATTAGGCCTTTCATTAATCTTTATTTAAGACTTTATTAAAAACATTTGTTAACTTTACCGCAATAGATTCTGAAGAATAATTGGATTTACATTCATTAATGATAATATTCTTATCATATTGAGAATAATTCATATATATTTCTTTCATTGCATTCGATAATGCATTTACATCATCAATAGGTACTAATATACCATTATTCTCATTAACAATATCATCAGGTCCACCACAATAAGTTCCAATAACCGGTAGACCTAAAGCCATTGCCTCTATAAATACAACTCCAAATGTTTCACTTCGTGAAGCCAATACAAAGGTATCACTTTCTGACAATAAAACAGCTATTTCTTCTTTTGATTTTCTTCCTAACAAGAAAACATTTTTTGAAATACCTTCTTCATTGATTAAACTTGTTAAATTATTACGTTCTTCCCCTTCTCCAATTATGGTTAAAGTAGAATCCGGATAATTGCAGTTAAATTGTTTGAATGCCTTTATCAACACATCAAATCCTTTTCTAAATTCTAAAGTCCCTATAGATATGAATCTAAAAGGATTATGCTTATCGGTTTGTTTTCTAAAAACATTTGAATCAAAATATGGATTATAAACATTATGAACAATTTCACAATGTACATTAAATAAACGATTCAAGGCATTAGCTAAATGAGTTGAAACCGCAATATTGGAATCTGTATATTTATATACATTTGAAGCTTGTTTTAGAGACTTATTATCTACATTATCTGAAACAAATCTAGCTGCATGTTCTATTCCCACCAAAGGTATCCCATACTTTTTCTTTAAAAAGACACCTAAATTGGTATTAAAGAAAAATTGTCCATAAATTATATCTGGCTTTCCATGCTTCTTTTCTATTAACTTATAAATCCAATCTAATTGCTTTTCTTTAATATATGTATTTAATCGTTTATCCAAAAGATTAGTCATAGCTCCTGGAATCCAGAATGAATTATAGTAATCTACACCATTTATAAATTTATGTGTAATACCTATACTTCGCCATCTTAATAAAAAGCGACTATCTACACTAACCACAATTACTTTATGCCCAGCTTTTTGCAACGATTCGGCTTGATCTTGTTCAAAGCAACCCCACTGAGGATATTCCTTAGTAGGAATACCACGAGAAATCATTAATATATACATATCAATTCATTATGTCTTTTAGAATCAGCTTATAATCTTTCCATAAACCTCTATTATAAAGTTGTTGGAAATCATGATCAGCATTATCATTCCCTTCAATCAAAAGAAATCTACCATTTTCTTTTATAACTATATCCCATCCGATATATCTCACTTCTGGAATATTTCTCGCAGCTTTTTTAGCAAACTCCTTACACTCCTCCCAATAAGGTATTTTAAAACCTATAATCTGTTTTCCTGTTTCAGGATGAAATATGTATGTCTGATTATGCACATCATATCCTACAGAATCTATTATACCAGACTTTATATCTATATTAGCTCCAATACCATCAAAATGAAAATTATCCACCGAATTTTTCTTATTCCCCATTCTTAATCTTGCATTCATAAAATGCACTTCATCATTCAAATTATTATAAACAGTAACAATCCGTATTGTATTAATAGACCAAGGATGAAAATCAGATAAAGCATTAATTTGGGTTATTTTTTCCTCTGCCACATAATGTGCATTTTTATCATTATGCAGTTTATCATATAGTGCTTTTATGTCTTCTATATTTTTCGTTTCATATTTTGTCGTTCCTATTCCTCTAAAACCAAGTACTTCTTTCACAAAAACTATTTCATGGCTTTTTATAAAAAAATAAAAATCTTCAAAACAAGCATTCGTAACATCCAACCAATCTCTTCCTAAAAAATCCTTGAATCTATTATTGAAATTCACCTTATTTCGACAAATTTCCCTATTTTTTTTAATAGGATTACATTTTTTTTGAATATGATGGTATTTCTTATATGTAATATATTCTTTTCTTCCGTTTCTTCTCAGTTTATAAAAACCATAAGCAAAATAATCACTAATAGACGCTCCATCAATAATTAGAGAAAAAACATAATCTATAAAATAAAAACATACTTTAAAAAATGGAACATTGTTACCAATATACGTATGCATCATTTCATAGAATCTTTCTTTTAAACGTTTAAATATCATTATATTTTTCTTTTTAAATTAATTAAAATACCGATTTAATTCATCATCTGATAACTGAATGTATATATTTAATTATTTTATAAACAAGAATGTAATGTTTTGGGAAAATAGTGAACAAATAACCTTCTAATTTATATTTAAAAAACGAGGAAAGTCTAAAGTGCTTAAACAGGTGTCTAACTTTATACATTTCTATCTCAAAATTATTCTTTATTATTTTATTGTTGACATTATCAAAAGAATTATCTAAAAATAAATTAAGTCCATTGTTGAACACTTGAGATATATAATTATGAAAAAAACTAGAAGACTCTAGACTTACATGCTCTGTATAAAAAGAATCCAATGATAAAGCAATTGTGATCCGATCAAATGCTCGTTTGGGATTTAAAGTTTTTGTAATTGATTCAGGATTTGCTGTATAAAAATAAAGAATATCATTTGTAAACCCAACACGTTCAGCAAAGAAATAGGAACGTGGACTAAACTCAGTATCTTCATAATATATATTTGGATAAAAATATAATTTATTCTTTAGAAGAAAATCCTTGCGATATATAGTAAAAGGAGCACAACAAATCATTAATCCTTTATTAAGCACATCACCTCCCTTTAACACATCTTTACAAGTGTAACTAAACCTTCTGATGACAGCATCATTAATTACATCTGCAGCGCAAATAGCAAGTAATTCCAATCGTTGTGAATCACATTGTCTTATGATTTGAGCTAAACACTTTTCTCTGATTACATCATCTGAATCAACAAACCAAATATATTCTCCTTTTGCATTACTCAAACCTACATTCCGAGCTTCACTTAAACCTTTATTCTCTTGTGAAATTATTCGTATATTAGAATATTGCAATGCTATATTTTGAGCTATGGCAAGACTACCATCAGGAGAACCGTCATTAACTATGATTATTTCATATTCGCTATATGGTATATCTTGATGTAAACAAGACAACAAACACTTCTCAATGTATTTCTCAACATTATACATTGGAACAATAATAGAAAATTTAAGCATAATAAGACGAGTTTATTAAATTATTCATACCATAATCCATCGGGACCAACTTTCATTGAAACGGTTTTTTCATCATAATGATTAGACAATATAACAGGCAGTGGTGAATATACAATCTTGTCTAATCGAGCAAACTTATATTGAGTTCTATAAATCCAAAATGGATAAAGAAAGGCTATTAGTTGAAGTAACAGGATTAAATATTTAGCATTAGATACTACATTATATTTATAATGCCAAACTAAATATATAACAATTATTGGAACAGAAGACCTTATGGTTCTTTGAAAAAAAGTTGTAAAAGGAATAGTGAATATGCATAATATGAGTAAAGCATAAATAACATTCTCAAATTTCCCTTTATGATTGAGTCTTAAAAACACATAAAATAAAGCGACTGTATTTATAATTCCATTAAACCACAGAATCTTTACTTTAGGAGAAAACCAATTAAAATCACCTGCACCATATTTCTCTCCATATACGTATGAATCTAAAATTGCATCAATAAACTCTAATTGTCCCTGCAATATAGAAAAAAGAGACATGGAGAACAAATATAATACTACAGATAATATTATTGAAATATTCCTACTTAGATAAAATTTTGTCACATAAATCAAAGAAAATAATAATGTATGAATTATAAAAAAATAGTGTACCAATGTTGCTAAAAAATAAAACAATAATCCAATCTTGAATCTTTTCTTCACAAACATTTCATATACACCATACGCTATCAAACAAGAGCCAAAACCATTTCTCAATCCATAACTGATAAGAAAATATGGTACAGACAATAATAAAACTATAAATATGACAAATAATTTATTCCTATTATTTCGAAATTCATACTGTTGCTTCAATTCTACAAAAACCTTAAACATCAAAAAACAACTAATAAAAATAAGAGTAAAACGTAGTAGTTCTAAATTTAAATTAGTTTTCGCATATATAAAAGCCATCATATTTACGATATTTAACTCTCTAAATATCATAATTGAGTCAAAGTTAAATTTTTCTTCGAAAGTTAGATACTTATCTATTTCCATATCAGTAAAGTACCGATATTGGTCACCGAATGGGAAATAAAACATAGACAATCCCCCCATAAAAATTGCAATCAATAATAAGGGATAATTTTTGCCATTATATACTTCCTTAAAAAGTATTGGTAGTGATAAAAAAGGAAACAAGAAGAAAAAAAGTATTATATAGACATTTCTATATTTTTTTTTATTATTTAAATAATCCATCTAGCTATAAAAATTCAATTATAAAAATGATAGAAAATAAGCAAATAGCAACACATCAAACTTTTTTAATTCTCAAATTTTTCTCATAAACATCAGTAGCCACCAAATTTACTTCCCATATGTATAGATTGCCCTGATACTTCAGAATAATTATAATACACAATATTAGTAGCCTCTTTTCGATAATCAAATTGTGGATTGGGTATCATAAAAGACTTGCCATAATGCATTATCAAATGTTCCTCTACACTAGCGGGTACATATACATCACAATTTTTATATGTCACTCTTTTAAAACCATTATTCGGTATATATATCTTTTTAACTTTACATGGCTTAGTCTTAGAAAATCGATCTCTGATATTTTTCATAAATGTAGTATACGTAGTACAATACAATTTATTATTTTCTGGTCTAAAATAGAACACATCCAATGTCGTATGTTTATATTTATAACATTCCTCTATTCCACCATCAGACGACATATATCTTATAATACATTTAAATCCATATTTTTCCAAAGCTTCTCGAACTCGATTGGCATCACATAAATTTACACCAAAATCTAAATCACAATCATGACTAATAAAATCATGTTCTCTATAATACCCTAATAATGTACCAAATTCCAACCAAAAAGTTATACCATACGAATTTAAAGCTTCTGTAAATTTATTCAGTAAGACCTCTCCTTCTTTCTTAAAATATAACTTACGAAGTTCTATATTCTTTTCAAGTTTTTCCACTTGTTTTTTATGATATACTTTATATATATACGTTTTTCTTATTAAATCTAGAATATTCATAACATTAACTAATTAATTATTTATATCTTTCATAAATGAATTTATAAAGAAGAAATGTATCTCTAAAAATACTCTTCAAATTCCTTTTTAAGTCCTCTGTTACCTACTTGCGGTCCATTAATTTCCCAGTTATCATTACCCTCTATAAAAACTGGACCATTTTTTCCTATAGCTATATCCCAACCAATCGAATGAATGTCTTTCAGCATCGAGTGGAAAAAAACAGCCTTCTCTTCCGCTTCCTTAATAAATGGTATATAAAATTCTGACAAACGGATACCACTATCCGGATGTATTTCTATCCGTAACCCGAATTGTGGCTTATGAAAACCATACTGATGCAATTGCCCCGTTTCCAAATCAAAACCAACAGCTATACCTCCTTGGGAGGTATTATCAACGAAACTACCATTGGCACCTATACGCAAAATAGAAGGCATTAGATGAATTTTTCCATCCTTTAAACTTCTTACCGTAACCATTCGCATGGTATTTACACTCTTCGAATATAATTCAGACATACGTGGATGTTGCTCTACCAATTCTTGAAAAATATAATCAGAATTAGATATTAAATATTCCAATTCATTGGGATTTATCTCTATATCATTTCTGTAAAATATTCCATCTTCAATCTCTAGTTTAAATATCCCAGCCCCACATTCTCCATCCATTTCTTTACAGAAAAGAACTTGATTACCTTTGAGTCTTAGTTCATTAAATGAAATTTCAACAAAACCTTTTTCTACCGAATAAAGTTTGTTATTAGTATAGTAAGCAATAACTCTTGGTGTATCAATACCTATCGATCGTGCAAAAATGTCAAAATACAATTTATTACGTAGGATACATGTACTGTTGTGGATATTTCTGTCATGATTCAAATAATTACGTCGCATCATAAACGGACGATAGTTCATGTAGGTATCACGCTCTTCATTTGTTTTCACATCAAGACCATACATAAAATAGAATTTGTTCGCTACGCCATATTTCAAAATCTGACCTACCTGAAAAATAAAATTTTTCCAAATAGGACGTGTAGGTCTTTCTTTGTAATAACTTTCTGCTGAATATAACTCCTTATGTCTAAACAAACTAAGAATACCACGCGGTTTTGTATATAAATTCAATACAAGACTTGAATACAAAGACATTATTTTATCTCTTCCCCCCATATCTCTTAATGATTAAAAACAACTTTTATTTTACGTATAATTCGCCTTGGTAAATTTTTAATAAATCTAAGACATCGTATTATGAAAACAGTGTGTGGATACATTCCCGACATCAACATCTTACAGATTATATCTAATTTTTTCTTCGTATCGTTTGGCAATTCTTTTACCAACACAATGTTTTCCTTTGTTAATGATGTGTAAATAGCTTCGGAATTAACACCATTTTCATCAATTGTAGTAGTAACAATCATACCAACACGCGCCTTTGGTTTCCATATTTTAAAAGTAATTTCATCAACATATGGATAACCATCTGTTACTGGTAGTTTTGAAATATCTATCAATGGATGAGGATAATAGGTAGAACGTGGTGGACATATTAATCTATCTGGAAATAAAAAATTTCCCATACTGAAAACCGTAGATTTTCCATTTTCATTTATGATAGGTTGCACACAATGTGTATGCCCCCCTAATATCAAATCAGCTCCAGTAGCCAACATCCTATTACGAGTGCGATACACGTTGGTTGATGGCATATAATTATATTCCACTCCCCAATGAGGTATAACTACTATATAATCATATATGGAACGATATTTTTGTATTTCAGCAACAACGTAATCATCATACATAGGATTAACTCCAGAGTTCGTTTCTGAAGCAAATGGGCACCAACCAGTTGTTTCATCACGCCAATCACAAAAAGCTAAAAAAGCAATGGTTTTACCTTTTATAGATACCACAGCAGGTGCAGACGCTTCTTGTATATTTCGTCCACCACCACAATGCTTTATCCCCAATTTATCCAATAATGCAATAGTATGTTCAGCACCATCAGGACCAAGATCAAAGAAATGATTATTCGCTAAACTAACAACATTTATATTCAATTCTACAAGTCGATTCAAATCGTCGTCTTCAGCATATATAACATCTGCCTTACGTAGCATTTTTTCTACATAATATGTAGGTTCGTTTCCTATAGCCGTTTCTAAAGTTCCGACACGCAAATCTCCACTCGCAAAAAGACTTTTCACTTCTTGAGAAACATATTCTTTTGTTGTACCATTAAGTACACCACCTGGCATTATATCACCGACAGCAACAATTTTTATCATTATGCATTATTTTTATAATAATTTACCCAAGCATCATAACATGCTTTAACTTCTTTGTGCCATCCTTTTCCTAAGAACAATTGTCCAGTAGTATCCCACCAGTTATTTATCTCCACAATGACCGGGCCATTTTCTGTTAATGCAACATCCCAGCCAATAGTTTTTAAATATGGGATTTGTGCTTGCCACCCCATTACTATATTTTTAATTTCATTCCAATGTTCAATTACTAATCCATTCAGCTGAACTCTACTATCCGGATGCTTTTCTATTGGAATCACATCTTCCCAAGAATTGAACTGTAAAGCATTATATAATTCCCCTGTTTCGAGATTCACGGCACAATCAACATTTCCACCACTTCCCGCATTATCAACACATGAACCAGCACGACCTATCTTAATAAATGACGCTATCATTTTTACCTCTTGATTAGGATACAATGCAGTCATCATCCTTACGGTATTAACAGAAGACCTATTAACACTTGCCATTTGTTCGGTTTGCTTTATGAGACTTTCAAAAAGCACCATCTTACCGCAAGATAAGATTTCATCCATTTTTATTTCAGAACCACCAAACTCTACTATTTTTTCCACATCATATACTCCAACTCCCTTGCCATGCGCACTGTCAGCTGCAGGTTTAGCAACAAATCGTTTTAGATTCAGTTGTTTAATTTTATCTACAACTTGGTCAACACTATGTAAAACTAAAAAATCCTCCGTACCATTTGTTTCCTTATCATATGCAAAATATAATTGGGCAGTTGATACTCCCAATTTTGAAAGAAGTGCATGCCCTATAAATTTATCACGAGCTAATACAGCATGTTTTCTCGGATTCAAGATTTCCCAATATTCTTCAGCTTTATTGTAAGGAAGGAATGTATTTCTAAAATTTTCAGTAGCAGAATGTAATTTGTAATTAGAATATTCTATTCTATTAACTTTATACTTCTTCTTTAATTTATAGAAATCTTGAATAATCCACATTAAAGATTTACCAGATTTCTTTCTATTATCATTCGCCCATTTTAGAGCCATTAAAATACGTTTTATCATTTCTTGATGTATTTATATATTTTATATAAAATAGATTTCATTTTATTTAGATATATTCCACCACGATAAAATGGACTTTTTATTAATATAGCAAGAATACTCATTTTCAGATCTAGACCTTTATTATTATACAATTCAATTATATTGTCTTTCTTTAGTATAGAATATTGTTTGTTCACAACTAATTTATCAGTTACAACTACATTAACCATCATTCCTATTCTCGAAAAATCTCTCCAAACTCTTTTCAATGGTTTTGTAACAGGGAAGGGATAATCATATGTAGTTTCTATGGATGACAAACCATAATCACTTTCAGGATACCATATCGGACGAGGCGAATTCATATAGAAATCAGGAAAAAGAAAATTTCCAGCACTATAAAAAATACTTTTGGATTTATATTTTATACTTGGCTGAACAATGTGCGTGTGACTTCCAAAAACCAAATCAGCACCTGCAGATATCATTATTTTACTATAATCTTTCATTTTTTTTGTTGGATATACACAATATTCCTTTCCCCAATGCGGCATAACAAAGACATAATCATATGTTTTCTTGTAGTGCTTAATGTCCTTCACAACTTTTTCTATTTCTAACGGATTAACACCATAAGAATTTTCTGTTGCCGCAGGAACATAAGCCATTGTACTTACATCACAATCAGAATAGGCAAGAAAGACTAAACTTTTACCATTGTATTCGATTATTACGGGTTCTGAAGCTTCCTTGATATTCTTACCGGCTCCACAATATTTAATATTATTCTTTGCAAGAATCCTTTTAGTATTTTCTAGTCCTTCTATCCCTAAATCAAATATGTGATTATTTGCTAAGGATACAATATTGATATTCATGTCCAATAGTTTCTGAATATCATTATTCTTACAATAAATGATATTCATTCTACCTTTCATCTTTTCTTCGTCAAAAGGTATATTGTCACCAATAGCCACTTCTAGTGTACCAATGCGCAAATCAAAATCCTTCAAATATTTTCTTATACCATCTGTAAGAAATCTATTTTGATAATGCAATACACCACCAGGCATTATATCACCAACAAACAATAATTTAAATGATTTCATTTATTTACGTCTTACTTTATTTAGTACTTCTTTCAATTGTCCTATTGTATTTATTCTAAACACTAATGATAAAAATATATATGAAATTATATAGGTTGCAAAAACTCCAGCATACAATACAATACTACCATCCTGAATAATGGAATTCAACATATACGCCAATATATAAGAAATCACATTTATTACTATTATTGGCAACAAATCCATAAACTGTCTTATAAGACTATATCCTATATACTTACGCACCAACACAGAATTGTAGAAACATATAAAATAAGATGAAATAGTCATTCCCCATAAAATACCTTTAATGCCACCTATATACATACCCATAATCAATAGTAACACTGATACACTCCGTTTAATAATTGTTGCCTGAAATAGTGATTTACTATGTCCTATTGATGCTATTGCGTTATAGTTAACACCTTGTAAACTTATCGCTATTCCTTGAAAAGCCAAGATTTCAAGATATGGTTCAGCAGGTAACCACTGTTCACCTAACAAAAGTGAAATAATCGGTGCAGCCAACAGATTAAGGAACATCATTAGAGGTGTAACCACATATAACAACAACGAATTGAATTGTTTCAAAACATTTTTCAATCTCTCATAATTGTCCTTCACTTCGACCAATACAGGATATGTAACTTGTAACACAACCGCCTCTATACTTGTTGAAGAAACATCTTCCAGTTTCTTTGCCTGAGTAAAGTATCCCATTGACGAAGCATTAAAAAATTTTCCAATAAGTAAGCCATTCAAATTATTACAAAATGTATTCACTAGATTTGACAATAAAATAAATGACCCAAAACCAAAAAGCTCTTTAAAGGAAGTTTTAGAAAAAATAAATGCAGGACGCCAACTACCATAAACCCAATAAAGCAAAGTTGTTACAAGTGACGAAACTATCTGCTGAGCAACCAAACTCCAGATACCCCAACCCATATATGCCATAGCTATTGCAACAACAACAGAGATGACGGAGGCACTCAACGTTACTTGAGCTATGGATTTAAATTTCAGTTGTTTTCGTAATTGATTAGCCTGAATAATACCAAGAGCATTGATTACCAATATGACACCCTGTACCTGTAATACCTTTTCCAACAATGCAATGTTATAGAAATCAGCTATTATCGGTGCACATATAAATAACACTGCATATAGCACAACACTTAAGAATATATTCCAATAAAATATAGTGGAATAATCTTCTTGTGTAGGACTTTTCTTTTGAATAAGAGCCGAGCCAAAACCACCGTCAATGAATGTATTGGAAAGTGCAATGAATATCATCAGCATTCCAATACATCCATAATCATCAGGAGTCAACAGACGTGCAAGCACAATATTGGATATAAAACTGATACCCATTGTGCCGAAACGCTGCAAACTGCTCCATATCATTCCCGATATGGTCTTTTGTTTCAATGAAGATGACATATTACATCTTTTGTGTTTTCTCTGCAATCTTAGCTTTTAACTCACTTGAACTAACACCGTCTGTTCGACCAAGAACAATATGTTCCTTTTTATGCTCCTCACACCATTTGATAGCTTTTTGGAATCCTGCATGACATTGATCTGGTCCAGTAACAAAAACATCGAAATCGACTTCAGTTACAATTTTGTCAACATCGGTATATGTAATTACTTCATCTACATATCGAATTGACTTAATCATATATTTGCGGTCATCAGTCGAATTTAAGACTTTGGCAGTTGGCTTATACTTCAAAATAAAATCACCATCTTGCGCCGCTACTATCAAATAGTCACCTAATCCTTTTGCACGACGATAAAGCTCCACATGTCCTTTATGAAGAAGATCATATACACCGACTGTAAGAACCTTCTTATACTTACGAGGTTTCATGCTAGCTAATTCAACATTCTTTGGAAGCGGAATACCAGCCTTTTCACAACGTTTCTTGAATTTCAGGAAGTCAGCCTTTCTATGTTGAAGCAACCATGAATAATACAATGAGTTTGGTAAATGGTCTTGAGTCCATGTCTTAGCCCAATGCCAATACTTTTTAATTAATGGTTGCTTATAAAATACAGTTTGTTTTGGGGTAACCCAATCACCGTATTGGAATGTAAGATACTCATCCACTTCTTGTGGTACATTCAAATCAACCCCCTTAAAATTCCACTTTACAGTATTCTGCAAATATTTATCGTGAATAAAGTCAGAACCACCTGTATGACGAACATCAGAACTTATCTTATGAAGAACAAATATCTTGAAGTATTCTCCATTACGTTCCAGATAATACAAGCCTCTACGTTCATGGCGGACAAACTCAAAACCAACATCTTTGAGAAGCCAAAGAATATCCTTGAAACGTTCTTCGTCCTCTTTCAATATATAAAGGTCAAAAACTGGTTTCCAAGGCTGAAAATCCTCATTACGAACAATTCCGATGAGAGTACCAAAACAAGGTCCCCAATTAATATCAATCTTATCCAGATAGATAGACAGAATATGGAGATTTTCCAACATAACCTCCTTGTTCATTACCTTATTACCAAAGTAAAGCAAGTGGCTATTATACTCAAGAAAACCTTTGGATGTTTTTATATATGCCATATTTATATTATTTAGATCCAAAACTTTTCGGTTTGTTGATACATCTTGACTTCTTTCGATTTGTCTTTTAACATTTCATATATTTTTGAAGCATAGACTATATCATGCAATCCAAGTCCAATGTTATAAGATAAGATTCTTTCAGTATCTGTCTCGCGTCCCAATGTTGTACCATCAAGGACATCTGTCAGTTCTGCAAACTTCTTAAACTTGTCGAAATATTTAAAGCCATGCAAATGCGCAGCATCATCTCCAAAGACTTTGTCAAAGAACAAGTCACAATTTTGGAATCCCTTCGTATGTACTGGAATAATTGTGCAACCTTCACGGAATGCTTCATTGTCCTCACAAAAATTTTGCTTGGCATCAGTCACGCAACTGAAAAGAACATCTACATTTTGAATTATCTCCTTCACATCATCCATCACAACGAATTCTACATTGTTATATTTAGAAAAACGTTGTGCAAAACTTTCATGCTGATCCTTATATCTGAGAAGTATAACCTTATGCATCTGTTCCGGTTCTGACTCCAACAAACAAAGCAGTGTTGCTCTTGCCGTATTACCTAAGCCAAAGAATCCATAAACCACATCACCACTTTTACGATAAGTCTGTGCAGCCAATGTAGCAACCGCTCCTGTTCGCATAGTAGTAATCCAATCGGCAGTCATCTGACAAAGAAGTTCTCCTGTCTCGGAATTAAAAAGAAGAAGAGTTGCGCCAAGATGGGGAGTAGCCTTTTCCAAACGATAGACGACTTTTACACCATAACGTTTCATTGAAGGTACAATGACCGGCATAGTATTAAAGAAGTCATTTCCCTGAGGATGCAAACTAATCTTTGCTGGCAAAAGAGCTTCTTTTTTCAAGAGAAAACTCTCACGTACCCAATCAACACACTCTGAAGGTGAGATATTTAATTCCGCTATTTCTTTTTCTGTTATGATCTTCATTCCATCAGTGATTTTAATGCTTTTATCATCTTTTCATTATCCCCATGACTTCGTACTGCGATACGTATATACTTGTTGGATTCTATTCCTTTTTTAGCTAAACAGGCAGAAGCAAGAATGTTGTGTTCCTTTAAAAGAACCGAACAAAGTTCAATAGCATTATAAGGAGGTAATACTTCCAAGAAGAAATAGTTGGCCTGTGATGGCATAACATGGATAAAAGGAATTTCACGTAATTCTTTCTCAAAGTCTTCTCGTGCTTGTATAAACTGGTCGCAAGCCTTCTTATAGTCATTTCGATAATTTGGATAAATCTGCATAAAGAACTCTGCAAAAGAATTAATATTCCAAATACTCACCTGTTTCTTCATTTTAGTGATGAGTTCTGTATCTGCACTACAAAGAATTCCTAAACGAAGACCTGGAACTCCATAGCTTTTTGATATGGATTTCATTACTGCCATATGAGGATACTTCTCTAACACATCATTATGCAAAAATGTATTTTCCATATATCCAACACTGAAATCTACAAAGCTTTCATCCAAGATAAAACGTATACCTTGTTCCTCACACCATGCAGCCAATTTATGAATACCTTCTACACTTACAAAATTGCCAGTTGGATTATCCGGATTAATCAGAAGAAGAGAATCAACAGGATGAGCACCAAAATATTCAATAAGATCCTCTGCTGTATAACGGAAATCTTGTTTCTGTGGTACAAATGTTTCAACTCGTTCATCTGGCATACGATTGGGATACTCCTCAAATGTTGGACGAGTAACACCTATCTTACCTTCAATATTTTCCATCAAAGCTTTAATGAGTTCCGCTGCACCATTACCAGGAATGATATATTCCGGTTTTATTCCCCAGCATTCACTCGCTAACTTAGAATTAACACCCATGCCCGAAGGATATTCTGAAACAAGAACTCGGAAAAAATTCTGCATTTCATCAATAATCTTCGAACGATTAAAATATGGATTCACTAAATAGCAATAATCAAGCATTTCTGGAAATCTCCAGAAACCACCATAACGGCTATAATATTCCTTGAGGAGTTGGGTATTCTCAGTAGAAGCTATTTGATTCATAATTTATAATTTATACCTGTTGTGAATTAATTCTATGAATATTAATTTCACCAATGGGTTTGTTATTTAATTTATTAATATATTGAGTATAAGGATTGTAAAAGTATATAATTTCCCGATAATTCAGATAAACAATCCTATTATATCTTTGGCGTTATCATTAATTATCATAACTGATCACATAATTACGAGAAGTCCGTTTCTATTCTTTTATGTGCCTTAGCGAATGGAATGAATGCGGTTTCAAATCCTTTTGATTCAGTCTATAAGGACATTCAATTTAATGTTGCATGTTGAATTTGCGTTTTAATTCCGCCAACGTATCTAAAAGTATTTTCATAAACAAACGCTAGCTTCATTTACTCAATTAAATAATAATTTCTAAATCCTCCACCGAAACACTCACACAAGCATACCCCAATCCCTCAATGCGGACAGCCACCATCGATTTATCAGGCACGTACTTGCAAAGTTCTCCTTCCAATCCTTGCAAAGCCCCACGGACAATGTGCACCTTATCCCCCACTTGTAGATGCTCCATCATTTCCACAGGAGAATCGGATTGTCTCAACATGAACTTAAGACGGTCTATCTGGTCATTGGGAATGACAGCGGCGGCTGTTTGTCCGGGATAGGTCAGGATTTTGCGGATAAAGGAGTGCATACGCAAGCTGCGCTCGGTCTTTTCATCGGTATGAACAAAGACCACCATCGGAATCACGACACGTTCCACCTTCTTTTTCCGGTCGCTCCACTGGCGGATTTCGGTCTGGGTGGGTACGTAATTTTCGACGCCTAATTTGGTCAATCGTTCGCCTACTTTCTTCTCCGTACACATCTGTACCAGGGCGGCTACCCAGCGTTTCGGGTGCGCTTCGCGGTCGGTTGTCACAGGAACAACCGATGGTATACCGGACTCAGAAGAGTAGACGTTCGTTTTCATAACCTCTACGAATATTTATAGTTTTTAAACTATTCGGTACAAAATTAGGAAGTTTAAACGATATAAACAAGAAAAGACTGCACATTTAACTATGTGCAGTCCTTTTTGACTCATTCTAAATCGTTTTTTAGTGGCACCACTCATCGGTGGCCACATCGAAGCAGGGACACTGCTTCAACCATTCAGTGGGTTCTATCACCCCATTGCCATTCTTGTCCGGACTCAAATCGCGGTGTCCGCATACCCTTGTGATCGGAAAATCCTTCTTCAAGGTGCGTATCAAGGCACGCATAGAGAACTTCTGCTTCTCGGTCCGCGTATCGGCCGGATGACCTTGTGCATCCAAGCCTCCTTCGTAGGCGATGCCGATGCTATGCCGGTTGTGACCTCGGGCATGGGCACCTACCTGTTCCAGCGGTCGGGTACTCCAGATATAGCCGTCCTTGCGGATGTAGAAGTGATAACCGATACAGGTCATTCCCCGGGTCCGATGACAACGGAGCAAATCCTTCTGGGTGAAATCCACGTCCACTCGGGTAGCGGTGCAATGCACCACTATCACCGAAATGGAACGTGTCACCCTACACAGGCCGTTACGCCCAAGGCTCCTGCTATGGCCGATGCCACGGCTATCACTACTCTCAAGATGATTTCCCATACATTCTTCTTTTTGTCGTGTTCATTCGGTTCGTTATTCATACGCATTATTCTTCTAATCCTTCGTTACTTTCTTCTTCTTTTTTCACAGGAACGGGTTTCTTCGGCACCTTGGCATAGCTCAGGGTGGTGAGCATGCCTGAGAGCGCAACGCCCGGTCGGAAATTGATGCGTGCCTTTTGGATGAGGGAGGAATCGTATTCCTCTTCGGTCAGGGTTCCCTTGCCACTTACCCCAATCTGGAAAGTACCCAAGTCGCCCAATCGGACAATCTCACCGGACTTCAAGGCATCGATAATCACGTCTTCCATGGACACCAATACGGCATAAACATCGGCCTTGGTCACGGTACAGGTTTGCTGGATACGCTCGGACATTTCACGGATGTTCACATCGCCACTGGCCTGGGCCTGAGCATAATACTTAGGAGGATCACTCTTTTCACGAGGGTTAATACGAGGTACTACGGAATAAGTTACATTTCTTGCCATGTTCTTTAAGTTTTAAAAGGTTAATTTTAAATGATAGTTGAGAAATAAGAAATGATAGATGATAGTTGATAAATGATAGTTGCCTTCCGGACGGTCTCTATCATTTATCATTTTTCCTCTATCATTTGATGACATGACAAAGGTAACACCTGGCAAGAATGGTTTTGTGAAAGTATGTCGTGAGATATGAGAACGAGTGAAACGTAGTCCCTAATTATGTTGCTTATATCATTGATTATTAGTATCTTTACATTATAATTAAAACAGAAAAATATGGAAAAAGAAGAAAAAGAATGGCGCATCCGCCCTTATTACAAAAGCGAGTTGGCCGAGGCCTATGCTCCTTACCTAGCACCGGGGTCTGCCTTGAACCGATTGGCTCACTGGATTGATACAAACACTCCCCTCTCCGATGCCTTGGCACAAACCGGCTACCGCCGGAACCAACGGCTCTTCACTTCCCGACAAGTAGCCCTCATTTTTGAGTTTTTGGGAGAGCCATAAGAAAGAACAGTATCTCCATGAAGGAAACAAAAATAGGCTGCACTTTAAAATGCAGCCTATTTTTATTAAGATTATATACCCCCCTTATCATTATGGGGCACCATATACCAATTGAGGTCCCTTACCATCCGTTCCTTTCTCATAATGGTAATCACATGTATTAGTAGGATTGGCATCATTCCATTTCTTTATACCGGCATTCAGTACAGATACATTGTTATTCACTTCCTCTATCGAAGAACAACCGACATTATTTTCGGATACTGTGGCCGAACTATTACATTTGCTAGCAGCAGATGTTAGCCATAAACTATTATAAACATTAGAAGAATGACCTATACCATATTTTTCAGAAATATCTGTAATAACATTCATACTTCCTATGTTATAGCATCCATATATATTTGAAATGTCATCAATACCTGCGACTCTTGTACCTGTTAACTTTCCTGCATTATAACAACCTACTACAGCAGTAGCAGCTTCACTAATACCATGAACTTGATTAGCACTTGATGATAATTCAGCTGAATTCGTACATGCAAAAATCAAAGATTTACTACGAATCAATCCATAAACTGTAATTGAAGTATTTACAATACAATTATTATGAACATTTATCAATTTTGTATCACTAAGACTTGAGCCTAAAATACTAACATTGTGTTTACTTTCAATATGTCCCTCAAGTGTCAAATTCTTTATAACTGCCCCTTCAAACGTATCAAACAATCCATAACTCAAATTTGTAATAGCATGACCCATTCCATCAAAAGTACCTTTAAAATTTGCAGACACATAATACAATTCAACAAAAGGTTCAGCATCTGTCATATCAATATCATTCAACATGACTATTGTTTTATCATTAAAATACCCCGAATTATAACCATATGTATCAATCGCCTTAATATCCGTATAGTCTATCGCATAATATACACTTTCATTCGGATATTGAGCATACTGAGAAACACGGACAATACCTGTCAATGTCTTTCCACTCAACGTATAGACTTTACCTGCCTCAAATTCAACAGAACCTGAATAGTTAAAATCATATTTCTTATTATCAGCAGTTATGGCAGAGATAGCTAAGTCTGACATCTCAGAAGTCGGGAAAAAAGCCACATATACATCAGTCATCTTCCGATCTGTTACAGCAAAATTACCTTTCACGCTGACCGAGCAATCTGCAGCCGACACACTTACCACTGGAGCATCGCCACTCAAATTCACGACAGCTGCATCATTGATGCCCGTACCATTGACTATGATTTCGGAAACACTGCTCACATGGGTACCTTCAGGAAACATCATACCCGTCAAACGAAGAACTACAATTTCGTTCTTGAACTTAAAATCCAACATCCCTTTTTCGACAGTGGCACTAGCTGTCATGTAAGTATAATCAGCCAACGTCTCCAAAGTACCATCCTGGCCAGCCAAACTTATTTCAAAACCATCAGTCGAAGCGGCATTAGTCAAATAGTTCTCGTTTAACGGATAAAGCGCATTGACCTTGTTCCCATTCGAAACATACCCATTAGGCGTAAAGCTAGCGACAGAACCATTCACCACCGCATCTGTATACTCGATTACACGACTTCCGGTTACTCCGAAAAAGGCATCTCCCTCCTTCCATTCAGTCTTGATATTACCATCGGCTTTCTGAGTCAATACCACACGGCTATCCGGACGATTACCAATAGTAGCACGCACCGTTACCAACTGTTCTTCACCCTGAAAGATCAAATCTTGTTTATCGGCATTACAGCCCCAGAAACTAAAGGCTGCAAAGAACATTACTACTGAAAATATTTTCTTTATCATATTCTTAAAATTTATAATGGGACATTCACAAAATCAGGCAAACTGGTTGTGGATGTTTCAAAACCTTTTTCCACTTCCACCTCAATAATCTCCACTAAGGGAGCCTCATACTCTAAATAATGATTATTTTTCATGTTCTTATCCTATTAGTCCTTTTATAAGCAAAATAACAGATTTAAAAAGAAATGTCCAAATTTAAACTACAAAAACTATCGAAATTCCCAAAGACCATCATCTTTTAAAAAAAGACGGCCATCTTTTTTGATCTGACCCCAAAAAGTTGGACGGATAAATAAAAGTATTATTGGTAAAGAGTTCGGTATTGCACCGGGCTCTTTCCTTTTAGTCTCAGTTTGATTCTATCGTTATTGTAGTAACGGATATACTTTCTCAG
>JAEIGA010003651.1_pt1 | contig 24015 bp, 42 predicted proteins | sample 9270691 | NCBI WGS metagenome assembly JAEIGA01 (sample SAMN17057246, study PRJNA624740) | gut metagenome | biome: biome; isolation source: fecal sample | host: Bos grunniens | place: China: Xizang | collected 2019 | reverse complement strand
CTTTTTTTATTTTTACTTTCGGTTGGCTTCTTTTGCAAGAACCATTCTCGCCCAAGCAGTCATGGTAAGACCACAACTGTCAGCCGCTCCCTGCACTGCTTCTTTTTCTGCCCTTGTCATGGGAATTGACAAGTTTTCTGCGCGAACCTCGTCACGATTAGCCTTTGGCGTTTTCATTCTTTCTCACCTCCTCTGCAAGTCTTTCACCGAACCAATAAGGGTCTGCATCTATAAACGCACTGCAATCTACGCCCTCACACTTGTTTTTGATGTAGCCTATCAATATCTGTTCAATATCGCTTGGTTCGAACAAGGACGCCAAAAGCGCGTTTATCTTGATTTCTTCGTCCTCGCCGAAAGAAATTCTATAACACAAATCGAAGTCCTTTCGTGCGCCGTCTATGCAATTCTTGCACACGCCGCCGATCAAATCTTCTGCAAAATATCCTTCATCACACGCCGCGCAAGAGACCATTTTTTCAAAATCTCCTTGACACGCTGGACAACCACTCATTGTCTCGTAAGCAGGCGCTCCACAATATTCGCCTACGGTTTCCGTCCACCGATACTGTTCTCCATCCTCGAACACGCATCCGCAGTTTAAGCACTTATACTTCATAAAAGCCTCACTTTCCATATTTATCTCGACCCTGACCGCTATAATCAATCAAGCCATCATCAACCATTTCATCTGCCAACTCGCCCTTGCCCGTAAACAAGAACACAAACCAATTCAAGATTTTTTTCAAGATTTTCATTTTTGCTACCTCATTCTTTCTTTTTTGAGCCTTTCTCTTGCTCTGTGACTATATTATAACACGCTTTTACGCCATTGTCAATAGGTTTTTATAAACTTTTTCAAATTTTTTTGAAATATTTTTGCAATAAAAAGAGCGACAGATTTCTCCATCGCTCCGAAAATTATTTATTTAATTTTTCTATCATTGAATGGTATATTTTGCGCTCTGTCTCATTCTGCGTACTCGCATACACTGAACGGCAAAACTCCAAAATCTCAACCATCAATTTTTGTAAATTGGCGGTGTTGTGTTCGTCTTTGTACTTTTGCAAAGCAGGGAAGATGTCTGCAATCTCGCCATACGCATCTTTTGGTTTTTCGAGTGGACTTTCTTCAATTTGTTTTGACTTTGCACCGCCGTTTGTTTGGGTTATGCTTCTTCTATCGCTCTCATACATTTCTTGAGAGCTTCGCGCTCCTTTGGGTCAGCGTCCTCCATCATTTCACCGAGCTGTGACATCATCCAATCTTTGGCATCGTGCCGAGAATAACCGCCCTGCCCTCTTCCGCCTTGACCGCCTCTTGCATAGGACATATCACCTTCATATGAAGAACCGCCACGATAAGAGCCGCCTTCCTCTGAATAGCCGTCCTCGGAAGAATATCTGCCCCTACTGTCGCGCTTTGCATTTCTGCCTCTGCCTCTGCGGTAAGACGAGCCGCCTTCATAAGAACTGCCGCCCTGCTCATCCTCGGAAAGCATATAAATCTTGCAAAGGTTCTTGTATGTGTCGGTCAGTTTGTGGAGCTTTTCGAGAGTGCTAACAGAAATATCGCCCGTTTTTAAGATTTTATCAATCTCTCTTTCAAGTGTCTGCTTTCCCTCATCCATATATTTTAGCATTTTTCTGTTCTCCTTTCTCACGCTACACGGTCGAATATGATGTTCGCATTGGTAACATCAATATCTGTCGTTTCGCTTGTGTTTTCTACCGATACCGTTACACAGCATCCGCAAGGAATATCAACGAAAGTGGTAACACTAACATTGAAAAAATCACCAATCGCCGCAGGGGTAACAATAGCCGTTGCATTTCCAAGAGCCTCTCCGTTTATGGTGAGTGCTATTGAAATTGGCTCAACCGTTCCACCTTCAGCAATAGCAATATTCGCATTGAATGTTACGCGATAAACCGCCCTACATCCATTGTTTGAGCCTTTAAGGAAGAATATACCCGAACCGCTACGGTGCGAGATATATCCTTTGCGACAAGCTCTATCGCCGTCCATAAAGGTAACATTTTCATCTACCCCTATTGTTTGTAAGGGTACATAACTGTATTCAGCCGCCATAATAAAATCTCCTTTTCATAATAAAATAGAGGGGAGTAAACGTCTACTTTTGCCCGTTTACCCCCCGAAAGTCATCATCGGACAGTAACTTTATCGCCCGAACATCCGCTAAAAGCGAAAGTAGTCAATCTTTTATCTAATTTTTAATTAATAGCCGCCACAACCATTGTTACAACCGCTACCTGCAAATGAAGTCTGTCCGCAACAATTTGTTGCAAAGGTTACAGGCTGGGGAGGCTGTACAACATAAGCCGCAACGGGGCAAGCATTCGGGTTAAGTCTCTCGATAAGATATTCATTCTGCCTTGCCTGTGAAGCCGCGAGACGAAGTGCCATATTCTCATCACGGAGAGCCTGCACCTTTTCATTGCTCATATAGTCGATAATTCTATCACCGAGCTTGTCGATCGCCTGAAGGGTGTTGCAATTATAAGCCTGTGCATCAAAGCGGTTCTGCATGTTCATCTTTTCGAGGTCGCAGCAACAATCGGAAATCTGTCGAGAGATGTTCCAACTGTTTCTCTCATTGCCATAAGCGACATCTTTGATCTCGCCCTTTATGCCGCAGCAACAATCTGCAATCTGTGTTTGAATTGCATTGGTGTTTTGAAGTGCCTGATATCCGAGGTTGCAAATTGCATTGTCAACGCCTCTAAAGTTGTTGTTCAATGTGTTATTAAGTGCCGTAAATGTGTCCGCGATACCATAGGTCTGCTGGTCAATTTTGGAAATAAGAGTCTGCTGATCGACCGCCGCGCGAACATCAGCCTGTGTAGCGCACGGAGCACCGCAAGAAGTGCCGCCACCAAAGCCGCCCCCGAAACCGCCACCAAAGCCGTTTCTGCCATAGCCGAAAAGAAGCAGAATGATAATCCAAGCCCAATCGTTTCCAAACATGCCATTGCCATTATTCCCGCCGCCATTGGTGGAATCTCTGCCTACTACATAGCCTGTTGCGAAGCCGTTATCTTCCATCATATTTTTTCTCCTTATAAAATTAAAATATATTTGCTAAATCAAGCCGTACGCTCTTGATCGAAGCCATTAATTATTTCCCATCATCTGCACAACCTGTTGCGCAATTTGAGAATATTTGTTGAAATCTGCTTGGGAAAGTTGTCCCGTCTGCAAAAGCCTCTCCACCTCTTGACGAGGGTTACCTGTAAACTGTCTGCGAAAATCTCTTGCCTGTTGTGCGATATGTTCAAGAGGGTTATTCTGTCTCCCAAACTGATTGTAAAGTGCATTACTCATTGCCTTCTACCTCCTCAACCGCCTTTTTAGCGGTTTTTGTTTTCGGTTTTGCCTTCAATTCTTCTAATTCGTTCCGTAGTGCCTCAAATTCGCTCTGCAACGCTTCAAAATCATCTTTACGAACAAAGTCCTTGCCACATTGACAAACGTGTTTCTCAGGCGTTTTGTGGGCATTCTCGGATGTTCTTTCAGTGTAGTCAAGAATACGCATAGACGGGACGCCTTGCATATTTACCGACTTAATATAAACGGTATCTTTGTTTTTATCCCAAAGAGTAACGCTGTTGTTCGGCGCGACCGGAAAAGATGTTGCCTCTACCTCAGAAAGAACCCAAAGCATGTCGTTTGACGGGATGGGTGTAGGCTGAGCCATCGGCATCTGTTGAATAGGCTGTTGGATTTGCGGTTGCTGAATTGGTTGACCAAACGGTTGACCATTCTGCATATTTTGGTTGTCAACATTAGGCATTGACGGGTTATAATATCCCATCGGTCTTGCATAGGGTGCATAATAGGGGTAAGCCATTTTTATTTCTCCTTTTCAAAATAATATACGGGTGTTTCATTGCCTGACTTCCAAGCATCGTAATAGCAACCATCCACAACGGTCACCGCGTGCGATCCTGTGCCAATCACATAAACTCCTTGCGGGTGTTCTCGGCAAAAGTCCTCTACTGAATAGCAGTCTGGACAATCTTGAATGGTGCAACGCTTGAAGCCTTTATGTTTAAGGTATGCGCTCCATACGGCGTTGCTTGAAACAAGGTCGCCCATCACAAAACCTTGTATGCAAAGGTCAATATATGTTTCTTCCCAAGACTTGTCAAGAGCCTTTGATATTGCGCGGATAACGCAATCACCTACACGCAAGCCAAATGGATTAGGGTTGAACTCTATCCACATTGTCAAGTCCCTTTAACATACCTTTTTCGCGCAAAACCTGAATTGTGCGGAATACAACAAGGAACGGAAGCTCGTTTAACTCTTTGTGCGATTTAATAAAATTAGTAATATTCATATCATCACCTCTGCGAATAGTATAACAAAAAAACGGCACCTTCACAATGTCGTGAAGATGCCATTTTATAGACACTTTTATGCTATTTTATTCGCTTAAACAATTTTTCTTGCAATTTCGGGATAAGCCTCGCCACATGTCGCGTTGACATCTCATACTTTTCCGCTATCCACTCATAGCACCGACCATCAAGCAGATTGTCTTTAAGCATTTCTCTGTTTCTGTATGCTTTGTCTCCGATTATATACTCGTCAATGAGGTTTTCCCACTCACTCCTTGAAAGAGCATATTTCTCCATCTTTGCCAAGTGCAAACACCTCCATACCGAGCCTTTTTGCAAGCTCTATATCCGCCTTCATTTGTTGACTTATTTTGGAAGCGATAATCACGCCATCGCAAATCATCAATAAATCGCCATACAATTCTTGAAGGTCTTTACTGTCAACCTCGCCATAATTGATATGTGAAAACGCCAACAAAGGACAGATATAACTATTCTCAAGATGCCGAATTTGCAAATCGTGAGTGATTTTTCTTGCCCTCTCGATATTTGCATTGTCACCGCAGAAAGAATGCGATACATAGTAAATCATATTTACGCCACCCATCAAATATAGAAACCTGTTGTTTCCATTTTTTTCTCTCCGCCGAAAATGCGAAGTTTGTACATCTTATCGCTCTGCGGTCTGTATGCGCCCTTTGCGCCATAGCCGCCGAATTTGCAGAAAGAACCGCAATTTATGTTCTCAATATTCCGCTTGTATATCACCTTGTTGTGTTGGTCAAAGACCATCTTCGCCCTTGGTCTATCCATCGGCTTATGATCGTGTCCGAAAGCGAAAAAATCTATTCCATCCGTATAGTCCGAATAGCCATAATTTACCGCTTCCCTTGACACGTGTTGGATTTGTCCAAAATAATGTATTTGCCGCTTCTTATCGCGTCTTATTCCTATGCCTATATCCAAATACGCTATCGTGTCGCGGTACTTTTCATCAATCCCTGCCAACATACAAATATCATACAAAGGATAAAGACCGCAAGTTTTTGTTGTCCTGTTGCTCTCATGGTTGCCAGACACCACCGAAAGAGTTTTGTCTCTCAAATCAAACAACTGTTGAGCCGCCCATTCTTTTTGCTGAGCGGGGGAATATTTTTGAGAAAACATATCGCTTTTGCTATTTGGTATGGCGTTTTCTATTATGTCACCAATCCAACACACATAGGTAAATTCGTTGTCTTGTATCTTTTTCTTTAACAATTTCCATTTTTGCTCGTCGAAAAGCTCAGAGCCGAAATGGATATCGTGCAAAAAGAAGATGTCTGCATACTCCAAATCCCTCGGCAATTCGCAAATAATCGGTATATTATCGGGCAAAAACATTTCGTCACCTTATCTAAGCCTTCCGCAAGTCTTGCAACGAGCGCGCTTTTTCTTTCTACGGATTTTCGTTGTTTTCCTTATCGTTATTTTCGCCATTATAAATGTTACCGTCCTGTCCAATATAATTAGCATCGCCGCCGCCGTCAGCATCAACTATGATTTCATCCGTTGCGACCACTTCTTCAAAAGAACTTTCATAAATTATCCACGCAAGATTTGAAGCAATCAACGCCCCGATCAAGACGAGGATAACAAGCCAAAGCCTTTTGCTTTGCCTTTCCATTCGTGCCATAGCACTTTCGTGTACCACATATGGCACACTTACGTTTGCATTTTCCACGTTGCATCCGTTACAAACTTTTTCCATCTTTTCCTCCAAACCCTCATAAAATTAGTATGGGGGATAACCGCGAGGTAACGGCTTTCGGGTGTACATCCCTATCCCCCACAATATTATAACACATAGTTTTTTCTTTGTCAAGCCTATTTCAATATTAACTCAAGAATTGCCACAACCAACGCGCTAATGCTTGACGACGCAATTGCCCACAATAATTTGTTCCAAAGGTTCATACGGTCAATAAGCCTATCAATCCTTTTGTCATCATTTGCAAATTTTTTATTGAAATGTTCTTGTTTTTCATTGCATTCGCGTTGTAAGACATATCTTTCATCAAATACTTTTTTGAGTTCCATTATGTCATCGTGTTCTAAAGCCATTCTCTCACTCCCCCCTCAATAATCGTTCAAAAGCGGTCTTCAATCGAGCTGACCGTCTCATCCCACTCATTGTCAAACGCCTCTAATTCTTCAATATACGCCGAAGCATAATGAGCCTTGATGCAATTATATTTTCCCTTTTCACCGATTTCAATAAGGGTTCCTGCATCTCTGTAAAGCAACCACTTCGGGGGAACACGGGTAACGAGGTCGGGAATGTTACGGATGGAAATGAAACGATTCAATCGCTCCTTGATTTCTCGGGGGATATAGCCCCAAATCACCCTCGGCGCACCGAATCCGTATCCCGTGACCTCATAATTATCGCCGTAAAGATAGACCATATCCTCTGTCGCAAGTACAGCAAGAGCCGCTCCGTGCGAATAGCCCACAATGGTTATGTATGCTATCTCAGGATAGGTCTGAATCGCCTCGGCAACCTTTGCCTCGACCTCATCCCGAATAGACTTCCACACACGGAGAAATCCACCATGAACACGCCAACGGAGCTTCATTTCCTTATAAGGCAATTTGGGTGAGGCAATGTCTTTACAGACTGCGGTGAAGAAGTCGAAATTGTTTCGCCAATCCTCCAAGCCATCTGAGCATTCAAAGAGCAGGTAGAGGGTATTTCCTTCAATTTGAATGGCATAATCGCCACCCTCGCCGCAATGTTTATAATTAGCATTTAAGCATCTTTTAAATAATTCGGTCATTGTTGTTCTCCTTTCGTTTTATTGAAGGCGGCAATTATATCACCGCCTTTTAGCGTTAATTAGTTAGTGTGGGGTTAATATGCACCGCCGCTGTGGGTCTGCTTAGTAAAATTACTATTAAACCACTCCCCGAACTCAGGTGATACGGTTTGGTCGGTTTCAAGGGTGATTGTTTTGTAAGCGGTGTTATACCACGAATATTCGAAAACATCAGTATTTCCATAAGTCATATAATTATCACTTACAGCAATGCTATTAAAATTTATACCATTACTTGTAAAGTTCAAATTTTCATCAAATGATACACCGCTTGGAAAAAAGCCAGTATTCGCCACATAAGTCCCTGCCGCTAAAGTCACGCCATCAGGTTGTTTGGTGAAGTTCGCATTAAACCAAGTAGCAAATTCTGCACTGACTTCTTGGTCTGTTTCAAGAACAATGGTTTTGTAAATGTCGGCTGTCCAAGTAGAGTCGAGAAAATTATACGCAATACCCGTTCTTTCTACATTGTCCGTATCAGTTGGATAGTGCTTATATATAAGCTCGTCGCTTATAATGATATTATTATATTTAAAAATTAAAGCACTATAGTTTAAATCGAAATCAAAGTTTGTATCTTTTGTAAGTACATCATTCGCCACATAAGTCCCCGCCGCCAAAGTCACGCCACTCGGCTCAACCGTATAACTCACTCCTGCACTCGCCGCACTCGCCTTGTACCCCTCTGCCTTGCCTATGACAGAGATGGTGTGTGTGCCTTCGGGAAGGTCTAAGGTGGTGAGGTCGAAGGTTGCGGTGGGGGTTGCTTTTTCCATGTTCGCTTCGACCCAAGCGATTAAGTTGGCGTTAGTTGTGTCTGTGCCACCCGTGAAAGTAAGATCGAATGATGTCGTACTTGGATATGACCAATAGGAATAATCGCCGAAAGCAACATAATTTTCTTGACTAACAATGTCACCAAACCCATCGGCACTAATGTTATAACCAACATCAAATTCGCTCCACGAGCCCGAACTATTTGTTACATCAACCGCAAACTTTCCATACCCTGCCGTAGCCGTCCAACCTGCTGGTATGGTTACTGTCATACCTTTTAAATCTGTAATTGCCATCTTAAATCACGCTCCTTTCTTTAGTCATAAGCACTAAGAATGGTGAGAGTATCGCCCTCACTCAACTGCACTTCTGTTGCGTTTGCATACCCTCTTCCAACAATATTAGAACTGCCATCGTTAATCTTATATCCACATTCAGCATTGCCGCCCCAAATATACGCAATAGGATTTACTGTAATATTAAAAGAATCGTTAGGATAATTCTCGCCCTTGATATTAATAGCATAACTATTTGTATAAGACCAATATTCATAATCATCATCACTTGTTGGTGCAGAACCAAATTTAACATAGACAGAATGATTGCCTGACGCAGATACTATGCCAGCATTTAATGTAATATTTACGCCCTTGCTCACCTCAACACTATCCATCACCACACCGTCAACGAGAATATCATAACTTGTTGCTATGCCTTCTTCGTCATAGATGTTTAGGGTTGTGCCGTCAAGTTCGATTGTGGGCGTTGCGAGAGTTTCCATAGCCGACTCGGTGACTATTGAAATGTTAGTTCTCATTTTTTTGCCGTCACATTTAAGTGTGACCGTTCCGCTTTCAAGTCGCGCTATAACTTCGCCGTTATAACTGATTTCTGCTTTGTCATCGCCCTCTATAGTGATGTCGGACTTCATAACCTTTCCGCCGCACTTTAGCGTTTTGGCCTCATTCGCTTCTATATCGGCTATGGTAGAGCCGTTATATGTTATTTTTGTCATAATTGGTCACCGCCTTTAATTAGGTACATACCATATATTCATGACCATTTATGATCACATCGTCGGGTAATACATCGACTCCATCATCAGTCGTTACCCAATGCCAAGGATCCTCGTAATACACCATGTCCTCGTACATACCCAGATCTTCCCATTCAGGATATTGAGATGCTAAGAAAAACTGCTTGCCCACTTCCCAATCCTCGTCAGCAGGATTGTACTTGCTCGCTATAAACTCACGCCAAGTCATACCTTCCTCGGCTTGGAAGGTGTAGGTTTGGTAACCGTCGACAGTAAAACTTATCAACTTCACCGCACTTCCACCCTCAACCTCGCCATCATACTCAGGCATAGTCACATTTACGGTTATATCGTCAAGCATAAGTTTGCTCTTGCATTCAAGCGTTCCCGTCTGTCCATTCTCAAGGCTTGCTATTATATTTCCGTTGTAATTTATTTTTACGCTCATATTTTTACTCCTTTAATTACGGACAATACTCATACTGATTGCCGTCTATGATTGTGTCAGTAAGTTCAACTGGTGTCGAGCCATCCACGGTTACAAACATCTCGTAATCATCCCAGCTGGGACCGAAGATGATGCACTTATCATCCTCAGAATAGAAGAAACGATGCCCATTTGAACGGTTGTAATCACTCGTGATAAACTCGCCCCACGTCATCCCCTCCTCGGCTTGGAAAGTGAAGGGCGTTTCCCCATAGTTACCGCTTAAATAGGTAAACGAAATCAAACCGGATATGTCCACAGTGCCGTCATACTTGCTATAAGTCGGTATAGCCACATTGACAACAACTTTTGAAAATCCATCATGCTCCAAACCAGGATAATAAACGCCATTCTTTGTAATCTCTATCTCCTGAAACTTAACACCCTCTGATATTGCTTCTCTAATTATTCTATCCAAAGGCTTAAAACTCGGAGTGCCGATCGTACTGTTTAACGCCTTTTTTATCTCACCCCAACTCAAGATACCACCTCCGATATGCTTCCATCTTCATTGAATGTTATTGTTTTGGTGATTGTCTTTTCACCGATAAATTGCTCGGTTATTGAGCCATAATCATTAAACACGGTTGTCTTTACTTGACCGAGCGAATTGGTCTCTCTAATGCTTCCATCATCATTAAACCGCGTTGTTGTTGTGGCAAACCCCTGCAACGCCATCATATTTTTTCGATTAAGCGGAGTTCCACTTTGTTCCAACGTCTTGTCTATAAATTCTATCACCTTTTTCCTCCTACGCCTCGCCGCAATTAAACGCGCCACATTCTCGATAATTTTTTTTAACAACATCAACCATCTCCCCCAAATCATACAATACCTTTTCCATAAGATTAACCTCTCGATAATGATATTCAGCACGGGGGTTTGTTGGCGTGTCTGAGAACACCATAAACGCCTTTCGCAATGCTGATGTGTTATCAACGATTCGCACTAAATCCTCCAAAAAAAACACATCACCAAGCTCCCATTTAACATTAACAATGTTTGTGCCATAATATCCCATATCGGCAAGCAACGCCTTTAACTGCGATTGTTTGTCCTCAATTCGATTAGCCGTGTTAATTGTAAACGAGCCTCTTTCCATCGTGAGCAAATCTTGTTCGGTAAGGTTAACGCCCTTTGAGACCTTGTTCTTGCGAATATTTATTGCTTTTGCGACATCTGCCGCGGTTCTGTCATAAATCATAATCGCTTCACATCCTTATAATGGTGTCCTTAACTATTGTGTTGCCAGATAAATTGTACTGTTGAGACGTTATAACGCCCGTGATATTTCCTATATATTCAGTCTCAACCTCAATCTTATCTCCGATTGTTGTGGGCGTTTCGCCTTCAACAATCTTCATTCGAGCGATCTTGTTCTCAACATAATAATTATAACACTTATTGAGCACATTGTCAATATTGCGCTTAGATATTAGCGTTGCTCGCGACACGGTCTTGACATTTTCGCTTTGGGTCGCAGAAACCAAAGGATTTTTTTTCGTTTTGACCTCTGTTGAATGTTCATATCGCTTGCCAACGAGCGCACAACTTTCTTCCGCATTGATAATAGCATAGTTCGCGCCAAATTCCACCAACGCGCCATTGCTAATCGTCAATGAGTGAAGCGGTTCATTGAATTGAACAATGATATTATCGCCTATACCGCTTTCAACCGCATCATACGCCGTTACGGTGTCCTCGATTTGCTTATAACTATGCACTGTTACGCTGACCGCCGTGACCTTTGTATCCTCCTCAAAGCTTTGTCCTTGCAATATTCTATTTAATTCAACAACTTGATTTTCCTCGGTTGGCAAAACGCCGACCTTCACAACATCTGTCTTGGCAGTAATAGCCACCGCACCAATAGCGAACAAGACTTGCATAAGCGCGCCTCTACAACTCGTAATCGGTATATATCCCGTCACTGTTTCGCCCGATAAAGCCTCATCTATTTCATAAGGCACTTTTGCCGTCGCAAAAATCTCTCCCAAAAGCTCTGTCGCAGCCTTGTTGCTATAAATGCCGCCATAGAACTGTACACTATCCATAATGCCGATATAGTCCTCTGCCTTGACACTCCACACGGACTTGGCCTTCCTTTTCGCTGATTTGACAAAAACCTTTGCTTGCAAATTGTTATCAAACAATATTGTCAAAGGTTGTCTTTCTTGGAAATAAAAATCCTGTTGCTTATCGGTTGCGATTGTGAAATCTGATGTGCTTATCGCCAACTCCGCAGATATGGGATTTGTTTTTTGAGCCAATGACAACACCTTTAAATCATACCCTGCGAACTCTATGCGCCTTCCAAACTCAACGCTTCTTACCTTGAGCCTGTTATATGGCATATTTAACGCGCTAAACGATATAATTACTTTGTTGTAATACTCGACCTGATTTGCAAAAAAATAGTTGGCATTGTTTGGCGTATAGTCTTTGTCAGCCAATAATTCATCATCTCGATACCACTTGATATTTGTTTGTGTAGGGTATATCCCATTCGCCGCGTCAAACTCAAACGAAATACCACTTGACGAATAAAGTTCATCAGCAATTAAGGTTAATACTATTTGGGTTTCAAAAACTCCACCGTCATCGCTGATTTGTTTGCTCCACAACCCCACGTTCTTATCGTCCGTGTCGGACGGCAACGCAACCGCGCCGCCATCCAACATTACTGAATATAATTCAATAGGATTTGAATAATTGGGATAAACCAACCCTTGTGTGGAGATTTGATTGATATTTGAAAAATCTTCAGCTTCAGATGCCGAAGGGACAAACGCTTCTTTTGCGCCGTCTGCATAATCGCCATATTCAATAACCACTTTACTCACGGTAATACCTGCGCTTTCATCGGTATAATGTTTAACTCTATCTCGCCCCAAATAACCTTTTCTTTAATGCGAACAACATCCCTGCTACCATTTGACACATACGCCTTAAACGCCCACGTCGTTTGATTGTGAACTATCTCAACATCTATCCCATCCTTGCGCGGTACGCTTACATAGTCGCAGAGGTCATCAAATTCTGCCTCATAGCCTTGTTTGCGCCTGACCTTTACTTTATACGAGAAAAACGTTCCAAGCGGATCTAACGCCATTTCTGCGCCTTCTGCGAGGGTTCTTCCCGTATTCTCCGAATACAATATAGAAAAAGCTTCATTTATGCCTGTAACCAGCACATTATAACTTCTTCCACCGATTTTAAAAAAATCCATATCACACACCCCCATCAACGAGGCTTGCGCCATTCAATCGCTCGCCACCTTTGAATAGCTTATATACAATGCTCATTAACTGCGTTTCATCAAGGTAATAATGTTCTTCTTTAGCCGTTGCATTTGCTCCGTAACCTCGGCGATTAAGCACATTTTCGACCGCCTCCTCAATCGTTGAAAGGGGGGCTTCAATGTTAGTGCCTCGCTTTTGGTCGCCAAGCACAGCCAAGAACTCACGATTTGGCGGTATTACCGCGCCTTGTGCCAATTTTGGAACATATTTAGGTATCTCAGGAATTAATGGGGCTGAAGCGTTCCAAGCCAACTCCCAATCTTTTCCAAGCCAACTGCCTATTTTCTCAATTATTCCGCCAACTCCATTGACAATTCCCTTAAACGCGCTAAATATAGCAGTCCACAATGTGTTTATCACATTTATAATGGCGTTTGCGATATTCACCCAAAAGTTTACGAAATTTGCGAGTGCGAGTTGTGCATACTCCAAAGCCTCATCGGTGTTGCCTTTAAACAATTCTACAACCGCAGATATTATGTTTTTCCAAAAACTAAAGCTTTCACCAATCGCGCCAATTATGTTGAGTACAATCTTAAGCATAGGCTTTAAAGTCCCATACACTATATCCACCAACGCCAACGCGACGGGTTCAATCACCGCCCAAGCAACCTCTAATACCACTGTAATGGCATCTATAATCGGAGCGAACTCTCCCAATCCTTCCCCAGCGGTATCAAATATGTCCGCGATTGTTGAGACCAAATACGTTGCAATATTCCACACGCCTTGCAATATCGGGGAAAGCCCCTCCTCCCACAACCGCGATAAAGGCTCTTTAATGCTCGAAAATGCATCTCCTACCTTCTTACCCAATTCAGCCAAATATTCCATCGCAACGCCAAATTTTTGCACCTGAGCGGTGTCCTCTTCTTCAATAAGGTTTTCACTCATCACTTGATCTAACGCGCCACTCATTATTGGTTGTTCAAAGGCATCATCCGCTGCCGCGCTTGTCAATATTTGAATGTCATCGAATCCTGCAAGCGTTTTCTTGGCTTCCTTTGCGGTTTCCTTGACCGCCTCTGTCAATTCGTTTTGGTTTTCAACGCTTTGTTCAATAACATCTGCCTGTTCGGTTAACACCTCTCTCGTTGTGCCCTTAAACAAATCAAGTACACCCTGATATAGTCCCCTTGCGGCACCCACTACCATCTCCAAGACTGCGTTCAAAAGGCTTGGTATAGCCTTAATAATCGCCCTTGCCAATGTTTGAACAAGCATAGGAGCGACCCTTTCTATAAGTCTGCCGATACCCGATAAAGCCTTTTCAACAACAGGAACGATATTTTCAATATAATTTGAAATTGAGTCAACCAAATTGTTTGTTGCTCTATCCAAATCACCGCCGCCCGAAATAGCCGCCAAGACATTTTGCCAAGCCGCTTTCATTGTTGCCGCCGAACCACTTATTGTCTTTTCTGCTTCAAGCGCGGTTGTTCCTGCTATACCGAGATTTTCTTGTATAACGTGAATAGCCGTGTAAACATCCGCAAGGTTGCTTATATCATACTCAACGCCTGTTATTGCTTGCGCATCTTTCAAAAGACGTTCCATTTCGGTTTTTGTTCCGCCAAACCCGAGCTTCAAGTTGTCAAGCATTGTATAATTTTGCTTCGCAAAGCCTTGATATGCGTTTTGTATTGCCTCCATAGATGTTCCCATCTTGTTCGCATTGTCCGACATATCAATCAACGCTTGATTTGCTATATCAGCCGCTTTTTCCGTGTCTCCTCCAAGAGACGAAATTAAACTCGCAGAAAACGAAGTCACGGTTGACATATATTTATTCGCTGACAAGCCCGCGGTTTTGTATGCTTGATTTGCATATTCAATCAACTTTTTGGAAGAACCTTTGAAAAGTGTTTCAACACCGCCCACTAACTGCTCATATTCTGCAAAAGCATCAACAGAAGCCTTTGCCATTGCTATTGTAGCCGCCGAAGCCGCCGCTCCTATTGCGAGAAAAGCCTTTCCTACGGTTATTGCCATCCCCTTTGCTCCTGTGGCGATAGATGACATCCCCTTTTTTATTCCTGACGTGTCAACTTTTGTATTAAGAATTATGCTTCCATCGCCTTGCGGTGTAGCCATAAAATCACGCTCCCTTCTACCACTCGGAGTTCAACAAATCCCACTCCTCTGCGGTAATTTTTTGAGGTAAATCAATCATCTTTCTGTGTTCGCGCAAAAAGTCAACTTCCCACTTTTCAAGTTTTTTGTTTTTTGCCCTTTTGTTGCGAATCGAAACGATAGTAGCAAAAGTACACTCTCCTATTTCCATATAACCTCCGAGAAAAGAATACCAATGCGTATATTTGTTAGGCGTTCTCACGTCATAACCAAGCACGCGGCTAATCGGGGGCGCGATTTGCTTGAAATCGTGTTCCCAATCCATCAACTGCGGTTTATTGTCTGGCGCGGTATCTTCTTCGCCATTGTTAATTATGCGGAACATTTCTTTTATAGCCGTTTCAAAGTCATCTATTTGCGAAACATCCTCATAAAAAATAAATAGTGCACATTTGACCTTTTCTTCATATGTCAAATCGTTGTCATTTAATGCACAAATGACATCAAGCACCACTCTATAATCGCACTTGTTTCTTATAGGGCATCTTTTCCCTTTTATTTCTACGTCAATCGGTAAATCCCAAATCATTTTCTGTACTTGTCGATATGCTTTGCCATTCTCTTTTCAACATCAGCGTTTGCTTTCTTTATATGCTTTTCAATTTCGGGTGTAATCGCCTGAATAAACTGAACCACGAAATATTCGCCACCGACAATAGCAAAAGGAGAGCAATGTTTGAATACAATAGCAGAAACAGAACCGCCAAAAGCATAGTCCAATTCTTCTTTGAGAATGTTCTGCATCTTCTCAAAAATTTCAATCTGAGAAATCTGTGTAGGTTTGCCTTCTTCGTTCAATTCCACATCTTCAAGTCCATTGATCTTATCCTGTACCTTTTCGTTAAAGTTCTTCATTCGTATCATCAAATCGGGGTCGTTCGGGTTAAAATAAATGGTCTGCTTGTCGCCATTGTCAAACTCGATAGGGAATGCCACTTTACCTGTACTTAATTTCATAATAATTTACCTCTCTTTATATCCTCATTAAATGTAAATACACCGCCCTACCGAACAGGGCAAGGCGGTGTTATTGTTTGTGTTTTTGTGCTTATGTAGATGCCTTTGTAAATGTGGGAACGCCCGAAGTAAATCTAACTGTTCCGCGCTCTTTCTTGTCGGAATAGTTTACTGTAATAGGCATATCAACATACGCTGAGCCGCCAATGCTACTAAAAGTAACAGTGCAGTCGCTCTGCATATCCGCTTCATATCCATCGGTCTCTGTGCCGATATAATTGTAAACAGTAAGCATATCGAACTGTGAAAGCTCCTCATATCTCTTATCAAGCCAAATCTCGTGAAGCTTAAACGCGAGCTTTGAGCCGCCCCTAACAGTGAAGGGCTCAAAGGACTGTGAGGGAGATGCTCCCGTTATAGATGTTTCTGCATTGCCGAGAATATCATTCACGGTCTCGGTTTCAAAGTTGGTCTCGATAGAACTATCCTCAATGCCTGCGCCGAGAAGCTCCCATTCCTGCGCTTCTTTCGTGCCGACATTTACATAATGTTTGAGAAGCTTTCTCGGGGCTTTAACGCCCGCGTTGACATTAAAATCCGTATTTATTGCCATTTTATTTTTTCCTTTCATTAAAATCTACCGCTTTGTAAAGCGTTGTTAAGTGTGCGATACAATTTGTCTTTTTGCCCTGCCGCTTCAGCCTTTAAATCCCAGTGGTCTGTTGCATATGGGTTTCTTCCGCTTCCTTGCGTTATTAACGTAACGCCTCTGCGATTGTAATAAACCGCTTCGGCATATGGGACTTTGTAGTGTAGCGCGAAAGGCTTAACATCAACCGTCTGCCCCGTTACGCCCATCAGCGCCGCAGTGTCGCGCGGCGTGTACGGGTCAATAAGCCGTTTCCATTCGTGGCTGACAAGCAACCCAAAGCGATCGCTTGTAACTTTTTCAAGGATTTTCGGCTCATTCAAATCAATCCGTATCTCCATACTCCACCGTCTTTCTCTGCGCTCGGTTTACATAGCGGAGGCGCACCGTGATAAAATATCCCACTGTGTTTTCTTCGGGGTTTACATAGCGAATTTGAGGCACAAACGGGTTGCATTCAATGCTGACAACCCTCTCATTAATATTAGGGAAGTTGCCGTTATCGTTCTGTTCCTTCACCCAATCGCAAATGCTCTGCACCGCTTCAAGCGAAAGCACGTTCTCGTTGCGTTCAGGTGCTGAGCCATCCTTGACATCATACCACTCGTAGCAGTTTATTTGGAAATCCTCATAAACACTCGGATATGGCACGATCTCGCAATTATATGCGCCTGTATTGTCGATAAATTCTTGATATTGGACGGCAGGGCTTGCACCTTGCGGAAGAATAACCCTTTTCCCGACATCCTCTGTCGCCGCTATGCTCCATAGGTCTGCGAGTTCAGGACATTGGCGGAAATATTCAAAGATTTTTGCATACTTGCTCATTCAATTATAACCTCTCCGTCCCACGCCTCAACGGTTTCGCCGCCTTGAATTTTAGATAGAAAAATTTCTTCTCGCGTTATCGGTTTGGGCACTTCTACATCTTGCCCTGCCGCCTTTGCAAGAAACATTTCTTTTCGTGTGATAGGCGTTAAATTTTCGCCTGATAAAATCTTTTCTTCTCTTGTTATGGCTTCCATTCAATCACCCCACATTCGTTATACTTACATTATCGACCGACATTCCATGAATATTTGCCGATACGGAACGAACAACAATTCCGTTTCCCTTGTATTTTTCTTGCAAATCCGCAAATTCTCGGCTTGTTGTTACAATATCGTCAACCTCTGACAGAACGATAAAATCACCCACTTGCGCCGTGTAAAAGGTTTCCCTTATATCTACGGGTAGTTTGGCATATTCGAGCGGTGTCTTGTATCGGTCAACATCTTTTGATATAACCGTAACCGCATTGACTATGTTTTCAATCGTGCCATCAGCCTTGCTAACAATACCGCCTTGTATATTGCATTTGTCAATTACAAATCGGTCAAAGTGTCTTTCATTCACCGCATCAGCAGGAATATCATTGTAAATTGTGACTTTATGCTTCCACAGATCCGTCAAGACATCGCCCCCCGATATGTAATACTTATTCCGTTTTTGGTTTTAACAACCGCCAATGGCTCAAATATTCGGTCAAGATCACTTGCAAAATCCTCAGCCGTCTTTACCACGTAGCTTTCACTTTCACTTACGCCGCCCGCCGATTGGCTCTTGCTTGATACGAAAGGCTTTTCCACCGCGTTCGTTGCAATGTACCCCACCAAATCAGCGCACACTATTTTCACGATTTGTGGGATGTTTTCAAACGCCTCCAGCCTCGATTGAGTACGAATATCAATCATCGTACACGCACGATCTATGTTGCGATTAAAGGCGGTTGAATCGAGCGCGCCGCCTATTTTTGTATATTCTTCATAGGTTAGATATTGCATCATTCAACCGCCCTTCGTGTTTTTCTTATTCGCCTGCGCCGATAGTACCAACTACTACGCCGTCTATTCTCTCCGCAAAGAATACCATTCCATTTACAACGGTATCGGAAGCGGTCATATTGGTGTAATCGGGGGTCTCGTGAATACCGATATAGCCCGTCTCGTCAGCGGTAAAGTTAAACGCCTCGCCGAGGTCTGCACCATTTACGGGGATGTAGTAAAGCACAATGTTTTCCTTAGCGGTTGCATAAATCTTGCCCTTCGGTACGCTTGCGTTCATAATTACAGTGCCAAGACCGAGGAAATCCTCAACATAGGTCATTCCAAATGCGGTCTGCGTGGTAATCTGTGCCGCGCCGAGATAATCAGCAACGTCAAGGGGATTTACAAAATAAACCGCTTGAATTGCATCATCCTCGAAAAGCACCTGAAGCTGACCCCAAGCCTGTGCAAGCGCAGACTGCATATCAACTCCGCTCGCCTCGCCTGTACCTGTGCCAAGAAAATCAAAGAGGTCGGTGCGGATAGCCTTCTGCACATCGCGGAGCATTCTGTCGGTGGTCATCTCAACCGCCTGATCATAGCCTCTCTCGATAATAGCCTCCGCAGAAGTTGCCTTTCTCCACTTTTTGAGCGTAAGCTCTCCAAATGTTACAGGCTCCGTTGAATACTTAGAAAGCGGAATGGTCTCGCCCTCTGCTACATCTCCATCTTCAAGGGTGCCAACTGCCTTGTAAGCCTTCAATACAGTTCCTGCCTGCTTTGGGATCTTACGGGTAACGCCGAGAGCCCCCATAAGCTTTCTTACGCCCTCAGAAAAATTATAAGTAAACTCAATTTCTCTCGCTCTTGCGAGGTCTGCCTTCTTAATAAGGTTAGTTTCTGCCATTATTCAATATTTCCTTTCGCAATATTTTCAGCGATAGCCTGCCGCTTCTGCTCACGGGTCATATCGCTATTCATAATATCTTTGACCGAGGAATAACCATGTCCCGTCCCCATCGGTCTGCCGCCCTGCAATTTAACCGCAGTTACGCCTGTAAATGCGGCGGCATCATCCTTTGTGAGTGCATGGAAAATGTCTGCATCACCTTTTCCCTTGTACTCTTCACTATCTAACGCAAGCGCAAATCGCTTTAAATACTCCGCCTTTACTGCATCGTGTGAGAACTTCTTTCCGCCTACACACTCAGCGAACCGCCTTTCAATATCTGCATTCTTTTCGGCAAGTATTCTTTCTGCCTCTGCTTTTTTCTCTTTTGCAACATTTTCAGCCTGCAACGCTTCAAACTTTGCTTTCCAATCCTCGCCGCTTGCATTTGCGGTTTTCAATGCTTCAAGTTCGGTGTTAAGTTTGTCAAAATCCGCTCTTTTTTCTTTCAATTCGGTTTCAAGTGCCGTGACCTTTGATTTTACTTTCTCAACATCCGCTCCATTCAAATCCATAACGGCTTTCAACTGATCGTCTGTCGCATCGGTAAAAATAGCTTTAATTTCCTCGCGCTTCATAATTCATTATCTCCTTTTTCGCTACGATTTTTACGGGTTTTTCTTCCCTTGCTTAAATGAGTTTTGCAACTTTACGAGTTGCCAACAAAAACATAAGAGTAGAACATTACAATTCTACTCTTACATTATAGCATATTAAATTGGTTTTGTCAATAGGCGGTCAATCGTTTGCCATTTCCATATTCAAGCGATATATCCCCTGCTTTTTACGGCAGGGGTGGGGTTATGTTTTGGGTTTGCGAAGAACGGACATCCTCTTTTTATCTTCGGGAATACCCGTTATCTCGGTTATCTCTGCATACTTCCCTTGATATGCCTTTATACGCTCATTACAACGCTTTACAAGGGCTTTATCACCGCTTGCCTTTGCTATCTCCCTTTTAGTTTTTTCAGCGCGTACAGCCGTTTCTAAACGCCTCTGCATCTGTGTGGCTTCGTATCCCGAAACGGTCTTGCCGTCAATTTCAAATTTCCGGGCATTCTGCTCATTCAACCGTTTCAATTCTTCAGGAGAAAATCTCGGCTCACTTATGCCGCAGATTATAGGTGTTTTGAAGTGTAAGCATCCATAATCTTCTAATCGCTCAAGAGCTTCGTCAGCACTTTCAAACTTAACGCCGTTTATCGTTCTTGCATTGCCTAATATAAACTGTTTTCCTTGCATAAATTCGTGGCTTGGGCGCGGATTACTATGCCAATCAACTTCAATACCATCGCATCCCAGCTCGTCATTGATCATATCATTATATTCTATACTCGCCTGTTTTGCGCCCCACAAAAGCGACTGTCTTACCGCCGTGTCAAGCCTGCGAGTGATACCGCTATCAGGATAACTTATTCTTATACCACTACCGCCCATTTCGATAATGGTGTCCCTCATAGCCGTATGGAAATCTGTCGCGCCTGTTGTTATTTGCATGACCGCCTTGTCAAGAGCTTCCGTGTACACCTTTCGTATCGGCTCAAATTTTCCATCTTTATTGATAAATCCCAAATGCGAACCGCCTATCTGTGAAAGGTTAATCATATTCCCTGCGGTTGTTCTTGCATAAGCACTCACAATGTTTTGTAGTTCCTTGTTTTTTGCAAACGGCACAAAAGCCTTTCCCCTATAATCATACAAGGGTTGATTTGCAAGGTGCTGTTGTTCAATCAAATCTGCATACATCTGCTCGATTTGGGATATGTTCAAGCCCGTGACTTTTGCCAATTCCTTTGTTATGGCATCCATATCCTGCTTTACGATTGCTACGTTATTGATACTTTTAACATCAACCAATGAAAGTTTGGCGTATTTTCCTATTCGTTTTCCAATGCGGTTGAGAGTTGACCGCTCCCACCCTGCAATGTTTTGAAAAAGCAAATCTGCCTGTTGTTCTAACTTTGAAATATCAGCCATTCGCACCACCCTCTTTTGTTGCCAACGGAACGGAATAATTAATGCAACGGTCAATAATGTCAAACGGCGTTTTGTGTCGCTGAACACTACAAGGCTTTATACCTAAAATTGCATATCCGCTTTTGACATATTCTGTATCGGTCAAAATATAGTCAATGTAAACAAGACAACTATTGCCTGTGTAACACTTTCTTTCTGCATCAAATTCATTCAAAGCCAACAAATCGCCCTTGTGAAATGGTCTGTCAAATTTTCGCACCTCAAACGATTTTTCTCCCGATACAACCGCATTAAAATACTGCGGTAATGTTTTTAATTCGTGTATCATTATTTATACTCCTTTCGCACTTCTCTATGTTCTCCACTTAATCACCGCCTTATCTTTTTGAAACATCCGCAATCGCAAAAATCGGAATAATCTCTCATTCGTGTAACAGGGCATCCGTTTTTTGCTGTGCATATTCCTGCCGACCCCCTATAATAATCAAAATGCTTACAAGCGGCACAAGGTTTTTCTTTAATCCATTTTCTTTCTGCAATTTTATCTCGAAAATAATTTATAATTTTATTCACTTCTCCCCACCTCATTCTTTTGGTGTGCGTGGTGGTTCGGGAAGTGGCATCCAATGAGAAACATAATCTGCCGTCTTGAATTTGCTATGATGATAAAGCCATAAATTATCTTCCCAATACAACATCTGCATTTGCCAATTCTCTTTATCTCCACACTTGCTTGTCATATAATAACAAAAATAATATCCATTTTTTGTCGGCTTTTTATTTTCAAACTCGTTCCATTCAGCCATCACCCCTCACCGCCTTTCTCGGTTGGGGTGTGAATTTACAAAAACAACTCTTGCGCTATGTACAAAATAAACATCGTCGCCAATATACACCTCGACACAACCTTCATCGTATCTATGATATTCTTTAACCTTTCCTTCTACAATATCGCCATTCGGAAGTGTTATAATTGCATATAGGTTTTTAGGGTTTTTATCGCTCGGCATACTTCCTTCCGAACAACCAACCAACAAAAACACCAAAACAATAACTAAAACAACCGTGCAAAAAACCTTTTTCATTTCCCCTCATCTTCCTTTCTCTGCTTCTCTATCAGCCAATAAACGCTCAATTTCTTCATTCGGTATTCGGTAAACCTTGACAACCTTGACCGCCTTGATTTTGCCTGTTTTTATCCATTTCAAAACGGTCTGTCTGCTTACTGAAAATTTGTTTGCTACTTCAGTTACTGTTAGCATTTTATCACCCCCATTGTTCAGCCATAGCTCTTGCTATTCCGCTGAATGTTTTTGAAGCTGTTTTTTTGTCGTGTGCTATTCCTCTGCCACCACCTTTACCTCTTGAAAAACCGCCTGTATTTGACGGCATCCAAGTTCCAATCGGTTTATTTCTTGGTGTGGTAGGTCTTAATTTTGGAACGCCTTTTATCCACAACAAAGTGGCTTTTGAATAAGGATGCTCATTTTTATCATCAAATTCATACGGCTGTATTTTTTGTGTTGGTTCGGGCAATTCTACGCACTTTAACGGAACGGGATTTTCTATTACAACTTTTTCACATTCGCAATTATAAAAAGCCATAAAGAACTCTTTTGCTTCCATAGCCAACGCATATCTGTCCCAATCAATTTCACCAGCCTTGGGAAACATCCATCTCGCACCCGCTTTGCTCATATAAGTACAGGGAGGATGAACAATTATCATATCCCAATTTTCAACAAAATGATATTTTTTGTCGAAAGTTTGGAAATGTATTCCACCACATTTGCCTAAAATTTTTACAGGAGAAATAACGCTCAAAGCATCACCCTGTATATGCCATTCAGGGTGTCCACCGCTACATTCTTGAATATCGCAAGAATATGCTTCGTGTCCTCTCTTGCGAAAAGCCTTACAAACTGTTTGGCTTTCCTCACACGCTACTAATACTTTCATTTTTATAAACCTCCTTTTGATTTATATACATAGTATATCATAAAATATCAAAGTTGTCAATACCCTTTCACAAAAAAATACCGAAAACATTTCTGTTCTCGGTATCTGTTGTTATCTGCCATTCAAAATATTTTCAATGGCAAGGTCTGTATTTGTTTGTCTTGCCGCTTCAATTCTCGCCAACTTATCCGCGATTTCATCATCATCCATATTGGGATACAACCACCGAATTTCGTCCCCTTTTTCAAGAACGCCGCGATCTACCGCGTTTGCAATTCTCTGATACTGCGTCTCTTCGTCGAGGAAAGCATCAAACCAATCCACCGTTACGGAATACAAATCAACCGGAATATTCAAGAACACCGCATCCGCTTCAAGAGTTGCCTTTATGCCATCAAACATAGCAGATTGAATTTTTTTGACGAAAGAGCGTGTCTTCGTGTTTGCCGTTCTAATCTCTGTAGCCGTTGCCCCTGCCGTGTGTTCTGCCTCGGTCAAGAATCCTCGGTCAAGTCCGACCATATCTTCCCAATCGGCTTTGGCATCAATCAACTTTTGCTTGTAATCGTTATATCGAGTGGACGGAGCAAAACTGTCAATAAGAGTTCCGTCAACACCGGCTCTTTTTTGTATGGTGTAAACGCCTTCCGGTAAATCGTTTCTTGCGCCCTCTTCGGTTTGCTTGGCAAGAACGATGCTTTTGTCCGCGAAGAGTTTAGCTTTCATTAGCTTCATTTCTTCGGCAAGGTCTTTTCTTGCGG